>Ga0209249_1000643_pt1 | contig 40718 bp, 30 predicted proteins | sample SaaInlV_200m_DNA_4_FD_184653 | JGI IMG/M metagenome (GOLD analysis project Ga0209249, IMG submission 184653) | Marine microbial communities from expanding oxygen minimum zones in the Saanich Inlet - SI037_S3LV_200m_DNA (SPAdes) (version 2) | ecosystem: Environmental > Aquatic > Marine >...
GCATAAATATCATTAAGCTAAAATTTTAGCTTATAAGATAAGACCCATAATAGCCGCTTTGAAAAACGTTCATTCGTTTTACTGAGAGAGCTGTGCATTATAGTTAGGTTGTTAGTTTTATGTAAGTAAATAAAAATGTTGATAAAATAAAAATAAAGCTAAATCAACTAAACTATTTAATTGGGCATATTGATTTGAAAAAAGCTGTTGGAGAACTATATATTGAAAATGAAAATGTTTTTTCAGTATTAACAATATTGATAGCTGTTAGAAAAAGTCAAAACAAAAAAGCAATAAGAAATCTCAAAATAGTATCGGTAAATTCATATTTAGAAACACCTGAATTAATATATGAATTTATAATTGAAAGTGGTTTAGCTAAAGTTTTTCAGAACAAACATGTAACAAACCTCGTTGATTATGTTTTTGGTGTGGAGGTTGGCTTGGACAGCAATGCGAGAAAAAACAGAACCGGAAAACAAATGGAATTTACTGTTGCTAAAATTTTCAGTAATAATAATATAGTATTTGAAAGAGAAGTTGAACATACAAATTTTCCTGAATTGTTGAGTTTAGGCGAAGATGTTAAAAGATTTGATTTTGTAATAAAAAGTAATTCAATGACTTATTTAATCGAAGCAAATTATTATAATACCGGAGGTTCAAAACCTAATGAAACAGCAAGGGCTTATACAGATATTGCACCAAAAATAAATCAATATGACAATTTTGAATTTGTATGGATTACGGATGGGTATGGTTGGTTAAGTGCAAAAAATAAATTAGGAGAAGCATATAATAATATTCCAAAAGTTTATAATCTAACAAGTATAGCTGAGTTTATTAAGGAAATAAAAAACACTTGAGAGTATATTAATAAAGCATAGCATTTATTGATTTTGGAAATGTTGACACATTAAGTTTTGAAAAATAGAGTATTATGACAATAAGAGATGATAACTCAATCAATATAGATTTATATAATATTGAAAGATATACAACACGGGCTGAGATTAGAAATCATTTATTAAATGTAATGAAAGCAGAAAATCCTCAAACAAAATATAGATATTTTGTTGAGCATTTGGTTGATGAAAACAGGATTTATATTGAAAGACCTGGACGTTTAAACAAAGGTTGTGATTTTGTAATTTATATCGAAAACCATTTATTGTATAATAATAGTAATGATAAACCACCAAAACATAACTTTTTGATTGATGATCTGAGGTTAAAAAAGCAAAACCTACGTGAAGATGAATGGATTATTTTACTCAATGCAATTGAGTCAATATATGAGTTAAACTCTTTTAAAACCTCATATGAAAAAATTCAAGAACTTCCGCTAGGTGGAGAAACTTATGAATTGATATTAAAGTTAGCTCGTTGGTTTTTTATTGAACAAGATATTACATATTGGTCAAGGTCAGGGAGAGAAATGCTTTATAATGCTATATCAGAAGTTTAAAACTAATGCTTAAGCCATACTTTAAATCAAAGGATAAAAAATTCACCTTACTACACGGTGATGTGATTGAATTGTTCCCACAATTCAATCACAAATTTGATATGGTTTTTGCAGATCCGCCATACTTTCTTTCAAATGACGGATTGACAATTAAAAGTGGGCAGATAGTTTCTGTAAACAAAGGAAATTGGGACAAATCTCATGGCTTTGATTATATAAATGATTTTAATCGTAGATGGCTGGAGCTGGCAAGGGACAAGATGAAAGAAGATGCGACTATTTGGATAAGTGGTACGCTGCATAATATTTTTAGTGTTGGGCAAATTCTTACAGAACTTGGATTTAAAATTTTAAACATAATTACATGGCAAAAGACAAACCCACCACCAAATTTTTCTTGCCGATATTTCACTCACTCAACCGAGCAAATAATTTGGGCAAGAAAAAATGAAAAAGTTCCTCATTATTTCAATTATGAATTGATGAAAGACTTGAACGAAGGAAAACAAATGAAAGATGTGTGGAATTTGCCGGCAATAGCACCATGGGAGAAAACTTGCAAAAAGCATCCAACTCAAAAGCCATTATCGGTTTTGTCAAGATTAATTCTTGCTTCTACACAAAAAGGGGCTTGGATTTTAGATCCATTTACGGGTAGTAGTACAACTGGAATTTCTGCAAATCTATTGGAGAGGAGATTTTTAGGTATAGACATAGAAAAAGAGTATTTGGATATAAGCATTTGCAGAAAACAAGAAATTGAAAATACTCATATAGCAGCAAAACATAAGTCGAAAATAAGAGGTTTTAACACAGATAAACAACTGGATTTGTTTGTAGCAAAGGAGCCGGAAGTGGAATACGTTTCAGAATTAATGATTTAAGAACAGTTATTTTCGTTTAGGGAAAACTTCAAGATAATTTGATGTTATCCAGTCCCAAAAATATAATATAATTTTACTACGTATCGTCATTAATTTTTCCATTAGACCACCAATAAATAGGTGGTCTTTTTATTTCGCCAAAGTGATATTCTATTTCTGAGCGTTTTTCGCCATTAAAATACCATTCTGTCCAAATTCCATGTTTTAAACCATCCTGACAATTTCCTTCTTCTTTCTTTAGTCCGTTTTTGTGCCAGACTGTCCAAATGCCTTCAAGGAGTCCACCTAAATAATAGGACTTTTCTTTCATTTGTCCGTTTTTATACCAGAAAATCCAAAAATCGTCAGGGATTTCTTCGGTATAAAAAACCTTACTTTTTACCATACCATTCCGATACCAGATCTGCCATTTGCCATGTTTCTTCCCATTTTTATAATTGCCAATAAATTCTATTTGTCCGTTTCTGTACCAGGCAATTATTTTGCCGTTTAAGCTGTCGTTTGTGTAGCTGGCTTCCATTTCTTTAAGTCCATTAAAATACCAAAAAGTATGATTACCTTGCCGAAGCCCATCACTAATTTCTATTTCCGATTTTTTGTTTCCTGTAAGCCAATATTTGAAGGTAATAGTTTGTCCTTTAGTGGAATTACTGATTAAAGTGATTAATGAAAAAACAACAATCAAAAGTTTTAGTGCAAGGTTTTTTCGCTTGCAGAAAAATAAGTCTGTTTCTATTAAATCTTCTTTTACTAACATTAAAAGTGTAATGTTTTAACTAAAAATCCTATCTCAAATATTGTTTAGACAATTACTTTAACTGTACTTTTTTTACTAACATTCATTTTTTCAAAATCGAAATTCTGGATTAGGTTTATTCCCGGGGTTTTTCCTGTTTCAAAACTTCCATACGATTTTTCCAGATTTAATGCAAGTGCTCCATTTTGTGTTGCCCATTTTATGAGATTCATGAAAGAAATTTCCGGAAAAAAATTGTTGATAGTTTTTAATTCTTCCAATATTGAAAGTGAATTGTTCGATGCCAAACTATCGGTGCCAATTGTAATTTGTGCATTTTTTTTCATGAACAAAGGTAAATTTGGCAATTTGTTTTCAATGTAAATATTTGAATTTGGGCAAATTGAAAAGAAAATATTTTCCTTCTGGTTTAAAACCAAATCTAAATCGTTTTTGCTTGTGAATGTATTGTGTACATATATTTTTTTTACAGATTCAGGAAGTTGTCTGATTGAGGAGTTTATTGAATTTTTCCCGTTAGCTTTCCATTCCGACAAATCGAAACCACATTTTATGAAATAATCGTACAAATCGCCTGTTTTATCAGAAATCATTTTATTTTCACCGGCGCATTCCTGATTATGAATCGAAATTAGTGAGTTGTTTTTTAGAGCAAATTCACTGATATTCGAAAATAATTTTTCACTCACCGAATAACTGGCATGAGGAACAATTGAAACTGAGCTATTTACATTTTTCTGGTAGGCTATATATAAGTTATGGGCTTTTTGAAAAACCTCATCTGCCTGCTTTTCCAAGAAACTAAAAACTTCGATAAATGTATGGTAGTGAATTTTGCTATTCGATTTTACAGGGAAACTCTTGCTGGTATTAGAAATATCACCAACAGCAACAATTCCTTCCTTTTGCATCATTTCATCGGCATTTTTTGCAGCTTCATGAATTTCTTCATTGTAAGCAAATCTTTGTTTTTTGATATTATCAATGAAATTTGTAAGGCCTAAATCATTGGTGATTTTATTTTTTAGGTGCGAAAGTTCGAGATGGCAATGTGTGTTTACAAATCCAGGTACTAAAACCCCATTGTAAAATTCAAGTTTTTCTGATTCGTAAAGCTCCCCATTTGTGTCAACGATTTTAAGAATTTCGCCTGAATCGCCAATTATTAAAATCCCATTTTTCAATGGTTTACCTGCTATTGGGAAAATAAAATTTGCTGATAATTTTCGCATTTTGTTCTCTTATCTTAAAAAATGTAAGGCTTCATTTGTATGATTGAATTTTACATTTTATATAGTAGAACTTTTTTGAAGCAATTAAAATGAAAATATGTAAAATTGTTTTTAATCAGATGAATTATAAAATTGATACTCGAGTATAGAAATTTACTCTTGGTTACCTAATCCCTCATTTGCACTTTTTAATACAAATTTCCACTTGCCTTCTTCGTTTTTTCCCCAAATAGTTACGTAGGTTCCATGAGAAACTTTTCTGCGTTTTTTCATTTTATAAGTCCCAAAAGTATAGCCTAAATCGCCTGACTTTGAAACAATCGCTTTAGTAGGTTGCCAGCTTAATTTTGCTTTGGCATCTTCGTTTCTCGAAAGAATATTTAGAATAGCATTTTTTCCAACTATGGGCTCTTTCTGAGGTTTAAGATACACTGAATTAGGATGAATATATTTTGCAGAAGATTTGTGCCGTCCTTCTTTTTTCGACAAATTGGAATGGTCAATATCAACTTGTAATAACTCTTTTTGAGCTTCTTCTATTCTTGAAGTATTTCCGCAAGAAAACAATATTATTGCTAAAACTAACAATAGCGTATTTTTCAAACTTCTAAAAATGTATTTTTTTGCCATTCCAAAACTATTTTATTAAAAAATTACAAAAGTATTATTTTTATAAAACTATCAAGGAATAATTAATATATCAATTTTTTACAACTTTTCTTGCACTATTAGTAAAATTCAGTTGTTTATTATTTCTGCAAAAATCGATTTGAATTTTATTAAAGTAAATTTAAAAGAATTATATACAATATTCTTAATTATATTTGCATTATTAAAAAGGAGTAAAATTTATTGACATGAACTTATCGACAAGGATAATCTATTTTATAATAATTGGACTATTTGCAATCAGTTGCACAAAAGATGATGAGCCAAATCCAACAATGAGTGCAAAAGTTGATGGCTCATCATGGAGTGCAAACGAGTTTGAAACTATTTTGCTGGAAGTTGAATCGCAAGAGTCTGTTCGTCTTGATATTATGGCAACATCTTCTGACAAAAGAAGAATTAAACTTGCCTTGCAATGCCCCGACAACGATGGGATTTTGAAAGAAACCACCTACGATATGTTTGACCCAATAAATGGTTCAACTTTTCTGTATTGTACAATTGATCTGAATGGTGGAGAATTTGTTGATCATGTTACGGAATCCGGTTATATTATTATAAGTGAGTTCGATAATGTTGAAAAAACCGTATCAGGTACTTTCAAATTTAAAACAAGAATTATTGGGACAAATACTTATTTTGAAATAAAAGAAGGAAGTTTTAGCGAAATTGAATATGTTTCAATAAAATATTAAACTGTTTTTTTTGATTATTTTTCATAGTCAAGTTCGCAGTATAAATATCCACCGTAAATTTCCCAACAAGGATCACCGTTTTCATCATACTTTTCTTTGCTTTTCATTTCTTCGCCATCAATTGCAATTATGGTTTTGTTGCCAACCTGATATTCTGCAGCTGCAGTATAGTACTTGTTTAATGGGAGATAAACCCAAAATTCTTTGTCCTTCGAAAAATCTTCCCACACAATAAGAGAATCCTCAATATTTCCTTCAAAAATTGTGATGGGAACATTCTTATTTTCTTCATTGATTGTTATATATACAAAAAGTTGGGCATCCTTAGGTTCTTCGGCTTCGCAGGGAGGAAACAATTTATCCAAGTCGCATGAAATTAACGATATTATTAATAGGAAGAAAATTTTCCATTTTAATAAACTTGAGCCACTAAATATTTGAAAGAGTTTTCTCATTAACTAAGATTTAAGAAATTTGAAAAATATGGCTAAATATCATATTCATAATTCGTTAGTATAGCCAATCAAAATTAGCTTTTTTATAATTTAATTTTTTTAATCTTATATTTGCAGCTAATGAAATGTTTATTCTATGGGGTGAAAATTCATAAATATTAAAATCTAAATATTCGTAATAGATCTTATAAGAAATATCTCCTTTTTTAAAAAAATATCCTACTTGAGGCACAAAATGAAACTTATTTTTTACATTTAATTTGGTTCCCCGCAAATTCCCAAAAGTGAAAAGTCCTTTTATTCCAAGCAAAAAACCGGTTTCTAATTCATTAGTATTTATAAAATTAAGCTGCTTTTCAAAACTTGAATAGAACAGAAATCGTTGTTCACGAAATTGAAAAAACAAATTTGTATCTTGTTCCATCAAAATACTTTTTTTTCTTAGTCGAGAATTAAATCCAAAATTAAGTGTAGAGTTTGATTTTAATTCATAAAACCCAAATCCACCACCAAACATATAATCTTGTGTGTTAAAATAATTGTCAATGTGAATAGAAAAATTGCTTATTATTAATTTTTTGTTTTGCACATTATATTTTTTTAGTAGCTTTTCAATATTTCTGTGTTTATTTAATTTGGCATAAAATAATGCTAAATTTAATTCCGAATCTTTCATAATACTGTCATACTGAACTTTCTGGTCTTCTGATTTACTATTTATATAAACTGCAGAATGTTTATCCAAAAGCATCTCTAAAATTTCAAAATTCCCTTGATTTGCAGCTAAGATAATTGGAGAAATGCCGGATTTTGTAGTATCAAATATATTTGCTGAATTATTTATAAGTAACTCAACTATTTGGAATTGGTTGCTTTCTATTGCGTAAAAAAGAGCTGTTCGTCCTTTTTTATCCTTAAGGCTTAATAATGCTCCATGATGAAGGAGTAAATCAACTATTTCAATATTGCCAACAAATGAAGCAATCATTAATGGCGAAGTTTGATTATAAAAGTTCTTATAATCTACTGCACCATAATAGATTAACATGTCGCATAAAGTATCGTAACCATATGCAGCAGCATAAAAAAGAGGGGAAGCCCGTTTTCTATCTATGCAATTTACTTCTGCATTGTTTCTAATTAATAATTCGCAAATTTCAATGAAGTTATTTTTTGTTGCTGCAATTAATGGAGATGTTTTATTGAAAGGCACCATATTTACATCTGCGCCATTTTCAATTAGTAATTTAGCTATGTCTATATTCCCATTTTCGGCGGCATACATAATAGCTGTATAGCCTTTGTAAGTACATGAATTTGCATCAGTTCCTTGTTTTAAAAGACTATCGACTTTTTTGAAATTTCCTTCATAGGCATATTCTAACAACTCAAAGCCACTATCGGTGGTGTCTTGTGCATAAGAGGTTGAAAAATATGAAATTGTACAGTAGAAAACAATCAGACAAAAAGCCTTCATAAGCAGTTTATTGAACAATTATCTTTTTTATTATGATTTCTTCTCCAATTATTTTTATAAAATAAACGCCTTGAGATAAGTTGTTTCTATGAACAATATATTCAGTTCGATTTTGATTTTCAATTTGATAAATCATTTTACCGAAAGCATCATAAATTTCCATTTTTTTGAAATTTTGAAGTTTATTGTTCAGAATAATTTTTGTGAAATCGCTAAACGGGTTTGGAAAAACTAAAATTCTTTCATCGCCATTATCTGCTATACTAAAATCGAAATCAATAGTAACTTCCAAAATCAAAGGTTCGCTAATGCAGCCATGAGAATTAGTTTCAACAATTTGCACAACACCAACACCCATTTGTCCCCAAACTACAGTGATGCTCGTGTCAGAGTTTTGGGTAAATGTCCCTGAGGATACATTCCATTCAAAGGTTGATCCCGGATATGTGTTAATGAAATATTGTTCTGTCGAGTCTTGATAAACATCTGTTGCTCCAAAAATAGTGTCAATTCCAAATTCCCAAACTTCAACAAAGACCTCGTCTGTGCAGGTTCCTACGCCATCGGAAATAGAAACTGAATAATATTGACTTGTTTCTGGAAATACAAAAATTGCCAAATCTGTGGAGCCATTGTTCCATAAATAATTATATGAGCTTACATTTTGATCTATAGAAAACATTACAAATTCTCCTTCACAAATTGCAGTGTCAGATTGGTCAATTTTAGAGTCGATTATGTAAACAAAGGAACTATCGGAATCAGAACAACCACTTGAATTAGTTACGGTTACGCTAACAATATTGGAAGAGTTAACCAAAATTGAAGGGCTAATTTCTCCGGTACTCCAAAGATAGCTCGAAAATGTAGTATCGAACGAAAATTCTAAGGTTGAGCAAGAAAATATTGTATCATCAAAACTAATTGAAATTGGATCGCCAACACTAATATTTACTTGATCAGTGCAGGAGCCAATTCCGTCAGTTGCAGTCAAAATATATTGGGAATATACAAAAGGAGCAACAAGAATCGATGAAGTGGTTTCGCCTGTGTTCCAAAAATATGAGCTTGTTGAAGCTGTTGAATTTATTATTAAAGAATTTCCGTTACATAAAAGTGTATCGTTTTGCAAAATATCTACTGAAATAAGATTTACATAACTTTGTCCTACGCCGCTACAGCCTTCATTATTTGTTACAGTAAGAGTATATGTTCCTGTCGAATTTACTGTTAAAACCTGAGAAGTTTCTCCGGTATTCCACAAATATGAAGGATAAACATAAATTTGTTCAAAAATATCGATGCTTGCTTGATTACATTCAAATACAGAATCGTCTAAATTTACTGTTATTTCAGGATAGGCCATGATTTGGATAGAATCCATACACGAGTTTATGCCATTGCTTGAATATAAAAATATTGTAGAGTTATCGGTAATTGTTGGAGAAATTGAGCTTGTAAATTCTTGAGTACTCCATGTGTAGTTTGAAATACTTGAACTTGCATTAATAGTAATTGTTTCGCCATAGCAAACTGTAGTGTCGTTCGTAGTTATTTCTAAATCAATAAAATCTACATAATTAGAATAGATTTGAGTGCAGGCATCAATGCTCACTGTTAATCCATAAGTCCCACTATTTGTAATATTTAAAATAGTGGAGTTGCTACCTGTGCTCCATAAATAATTTGAATAATCTGAACTAGCATCTATTTCATAATTCGATGCATTGCAAAGTAGAATTGTATCGTCTAAAAATGGCGGACTTGCAACATTTAAAGTTACACTATCGCTACATTGTCCGATACCAAGAGGGTAGGTTATGAAATATGTACTTGTATCGCTTGGGAAAACTGTAATTGATTCTGTGTATTGATTCGTACTCCACGAATAGTAAGTCATTCCAGGATTTGCTGAAAGAACCAAACTATCTCCATAACAAAGTGTTGTATCTGCTTGCGAAACATTTGCAATAATAAATTCAACAGATGTAGTATCTTGATAAAAGCATCCCATACTTGTATTTGTTGAAACACTATAAATCCCAGTAGTATTTACATAAATTGAAGCATCTGTACTTCCTGTATTCCACAAATAGTCAGTAAAATTACCGTTTGGATTGGTCGCCAAGTCAAAACTGTCAATATTACAAAACAGATAATTTTCCTGCAACCCGGGAGAAACATCCACTGTAACCAAAACCGAATCATAGCAATAAGAAAAGCCATCAAATATTTCAACAACATAGTTTGTTGTGCTGAAAGGAGTATGAACTATTGTGTCTGAATAAAATCCAATATTCCATTGAAATGAATAAAAAGATGAAGACATCGAAATCAAAATATCTTCACCATAGCAAATTCCGGTATCGTTTTGTTGAATTGTAGAACTTATAAGGCTTACAAAAACTGTATCTCCTCCAAAGCAAGTGCTATCCAAAACAAGATTAACAATATACATTGATGATGTTGATACATAAACAGACTGAGTAGTATCAAGTGTATTCCATTGATAGCTCAAATAATTTGCTCCAGCATCTAATTCAATGCTATCAACACCGCAAGAATAGATAGTGTCAGGAAATGTTTGATTGAATGAAATTGTATCGCATGGTGTAGTTTGCGATTTTGATTGATAGGATATTAATATAAAAAAAACTGAAGCTATGGTAAAGCATATATTTTTGTAATTAATCATAATAAGGTTTTTAATTTTTCATAAATTCAATATACATCTTGCAAAATAAAGCATTTTTTAAAACTTTTCAACGTATCATTTCGGAAATTGTTCATAAATAGTAAAGTTTATTTATGATTTTAAGATGCAATTTAATTATAAAATGAAAAGTATTCTGCATAATTTGATTTAGAAAAAGCATCAAAATATTATAAATAATTCAGCTTTATTACGGTATAGCTCATTTTAGAAAAATAGATTGAAATTATCTCAATAAAAAAGAATAAACTATTTTCTATTTGTTCTAAAATTACCACTTTTGCAAATAGTTTTTCTGAAAATAAAAGATAAAAAGTGGAGAAAGAAACATTTAAATTTAATACTATTGATGAGGCAATAGAAGATATAAAAGCCGGAAAAGTAATCATTGTAGTTGACGATGAAGACAGAGAAAATGAAGGCGATTTTATTTGTGCTGCCGAATTAATCACACCTGAAATTGTAAATTTCATGGCAACTCATGGTCGAGGACTTATTTGTGCAGCTATCACAGAAGAAACTTGCGACTATTTAGAACTTGAACTTATGGTTGGAAAAAACACTGCTGCTCATGATACGCCTTTTACAATCTCCGTTGATTTGTTAGGACATGGTTGCTCAACTGGAATTTCTGCGGCGGATAGAGCCAAAACAATAAAAGCATTGGTAAATCCGAAAACCAATCCTGTAGATTTAGGTCGGCCGGGCCATATTTTTCCATTGAAAGCAAAAAATAGAGGAGTTCTAAGAAGAACTGGTCATACTGAAGCAACTGTCGATTTAACACGCTTGGCAGGATTGCAGCCAGGTGGAGCATTGGTAGAAATTATGAATGAAGATGGCACTATGGCTCGTTTGCCAGAACTTACTAAAATTGCCAAAAAATTTGATCTGAAACTCATTTCAATAGAAGACCTTATTTCCTACAGGTTAAAAGAAGAAAGTTTGGTTTTGAGAGGTGTGAAAGTGAATTTACCTACCGAATTTGGCAATTTCAACTTAATTCCGTTTAAACAAACATCGAATAATTTAGAACACATAGCTCTCATAAAAGGCAAATGGGATGTCGATGAACCGATTTTGGTTCGAGTACATTCATCGTGTGCCACCGGCGACATTTTTGGCTCTCAGCGCTGCGATTGCGGAGAACAACTTCATAAAGCTATGGAAATGATAGAATTAGAAGGAAAAGGTGTTCTTCTTTATATGAATCAGGAAGGAAGAGGAATTGGATTGCTAAATAAAATGAAAGCATATCAATTGCAGGAAAATGGACGAGATACCGTTGAAGCAAATCTCGAATTAGGTTTTAAAGATGACGAACGAGACTACGGTGTTGGAGCACAAATATTAAGAGAATTGGATATTTCTAAAATACGTCTATTAACAAATAACCCAATAAAAAGAGCCGGACTCGAAGGATATGGACTTGAAATTGTTGAGAATCTCCCTCTAATAATTGAACCAAACGAGCATAACGATTTTTACCTGAAAACCAAACGCGATAAAATGGGACACTTTATGAACATTGTAAAGTACGACAGTCAGGATTAAAAGGCAATAATCAGAGTTTCGGATTTTTAGTTTAAAATTCTAAAATTATAAAAAGGAATATATAATAAATTAAAACAAATGTAATGGAAAGAGATACTAAGGTTTTTGAAATAATTGAAAAAGAATATCAACGTCAGAAAAATGGCATTGAACTTATTGCTTCAGAAAATTTTGTAAGCAATCAAGTAATGGAAGCCATGGGTTCTTGCATGACAAATAAATATGCAGAAGGGTATCCCGGCAAACGCTACTATGGTGGATGCGAAGTAGTTGACCAAACAGAACAATTAGCCATCGATCGATTGAAAGAGATGTTTGGAGCATGTTGGGCAAATGTCCAGCCACATTCTGGAGCTCAGGCAAATGCAGCTGTAATGTTGGCAATACTAAAGCCAGGTGAAACTTTTCTTGGCTTCGACCTTTCGCATGGCGGACATTTAACTCATGGTTCGTTTGTGAACTTTTCCGGTATTTTGTATCGGCCTGTTGCATACGGAGTTAAAGAAGAAACAGGTACTGTAGATTACGATATGATGGAGGAAGTAGCCATTAAAGAAAAACCCAAAATGCTACTTGCCGGAGCATCAGCATATTCTCGCGATTGGGATTTTGCCCGAATGAGAGAAATTGCCGATAAAGTTGGTGCTTTGCTAATGGCAGATATTGCTCATCCGGCAGGACTTATTGCTACTGGCTTACTTAACAATCCATTTCCACATTGCCATATTGTAACTTCAACCACACATAAAACTTTGCGTGGTCCTCGTGGTGGCATTATTATGATGAGCGAAGATTTTGAGAATCCTTTCGGAAAGAAAACGCCAAAAGGAAAAATTAGAATGATGTCATCTTTGTTAGACTCCGGTGTTTTCCCTGGAACTCAAGGAGGTCCTTTAGAGCATGTAATTGCAGCTAAAGCAGTTGCTTTTGGCGAAGCATTAACAGATAGTTATAAAGAATATATGGCTCAAACCAAAGCTAATGCTGCGGTCATGGCAAAAGCATTTGTTGATAGAGGCTATAAAGTTATTTCAAACGGAACAGACAATCATTCAATGTTGATTGATTTAAGAACCAAAGTGCCTGAAATTAGTGGCAAAATTGTTGAAAATACTCTTGTTAAAGCTGATATAACTGTAAATAAAAACATGGTTCCTTTTGATACGCGATCGCCTTTCCAAGCTTCCGGATTAAGAGTTGGAACCCCTGCAATTACTACACGTGGGCTTAAAGAGGAACATATGGAACCAATCGTTGAAATGATAGATAAAATAATCTTAAACGTTGAAGACGAAAAACTAATTTCAAATACAAAAAAGGAAGTTACAAATATGATGAAGGACTTCCCGATTTTTGCATATTAATTTGTGAAAAATTAAATAAAAACCCTGCTTCCTTTTTGAAGCAGGGTTTTTATTTAATAGTATTTATAATTATTATTCTGAAAAAAATGTATATTTGTAGAAAAAATATATTTTAATATTTACATATAAATGAGGAAAAGGAGTAAAATAATAATTATTTGTGTTTTATTCGTTTCAATTTTATTCTCTTATAAATATTCGCACTCTATCGTCTCAACAGATAGTTTAGAAAAAGTAATTGATACTACCACGAATGAAATTTTGAAAGTAGAAACAATAAATAAATTGTGTTATCTGCTTTTAGATAATGATATTATAAAAGCACAGAAATATAATGAAATTGCATACGATTTAATACCCATTGTCAAACCAAATAAAGTTATTGCTGAAATATATTATACGACTGGAATAATTAATAAAACTTTAGGAAATTATGATTCAGTAATGACCAATATTTCAAAAGCATTGGCAATCTACGAAAACATTGGAGATGTAACTAATCAATGCCGTTGTTTACGTAACATCGGCGACCTACATAGAGCTTTAGGAAATTTTGAGGAAACAATAAAATATACAAAACAATCTTTGACCATAGCAAAAAGCAGTGAAGATATAACTCTAATTGCGAGCTCATTAAACAGATTGAGTGCTATATATTTTGAAACTGACTCTATCCAAAAATCTAAAGAAATGGCATTAGAATCATTGAAAATAAGTGAACAGATTGAGAACTTTCCTATGTCTGCTAACAATTACAATATACTTGGTGCAATATCTACTAAATTAGGCAACTATGATGAGGCTATAAAATTCCTAAACGAATCATTAGAAATTACTAAAGATGACATTATAAGTATTCCTAATATTCTAAATAATATTGCACACGTATATCAAAAAAAGAAAGAATATAATAAGGCGTTAAAGTATGCTATGCGTAGTCTGAAAATTGCACAAGAAACAGGTACGAAAATATATATATCAGTTGCTTCAAGTTTACTTTCTACTACCTATGAGGAAATGGGAGATTATAAGAATGCTTTTAAGTATCTGACAATTTACGAGCAGACTAGATTTGGTATGTTTGATGAAACCAAAACCAAACAAATTGCTCAATTGCAAGAAAAATATGAAGCAGAAAAAAGAGAAGAAATTAATTCTAAACTATTGATTGAAAATCAACTTATTGAATCAATAATAATACAGCAACGAGTAATTGGTGGTGCAATGGTACTTATATTGATTGTTGTTTCGATTTTTGCAAGAATCTTATATAATAGGAAGAGAAAAATAGAAATTGCTCAAGCTCTTTTGTCAGAAAAAAATGAAGAAATTGAAGAGCAAAGTGAAGAGATTGAGTTGCAAAACGAGAGGCTTATAGAAATGAATAAGACTAAAGACAAATTCTTCTCGGTTGTTTCACACGATCTGAAAAGCCCATTCAGTGCGTTGCTCGGTTTAAGTGATTTGCTTAACGAAGAATTTGATGATTTTTCGCACGAAGAGAAAAAGAAATTCATTAAAGCTATGAGAGATTCTGTTTATAACATCTTTCAATTTATTAATAGTTTATTAGAGTGGTCTCAAATACAAATTGGGAAAACGCCATTTAAACCTATACAATATGAACTAAATCCATCTATTCACACAATTTTTGGTGTTCTGGAAGTTCAAGCCAAAAATAAAGACATTGAGTTAATCAATAAGATTCAAAGGAATACAAGCATTTTTGCCGATTATAATATGATTGAAACGACTATTAGAAATATTGTTTCTAATGCAATAAAATTTTCTAATAGAGGAGGTTTTGTTGAGCTTAGCTCACAGAAGAAAGATAATTATTATGAAATTAGCATCAAAGATAATGGAGTAGGGTTGAGAGAAGAAGAAATGTTAAAATTGTTTACAATAAATGAATCTTATAAGATGCCCGGCACCGAAAACGAAATAGGAACAGGCCTTGGATTGATTTTATGCAAAGAATTTGTAAATAAAAATGACGGAAAAATTTGGGTTGAAAGCGAAATTGATAAAGGAAGTACCTTTAAATTTACTGTTCCGGCTTCAGAGGTGGAATTATAATTTTACTAAACATATTGTGGTTTCATTCTAAAATTCCGAATAAAAACAAAACTCATTAAAAAAAAATTATTCTTTTATTCCATCCCAACCTTGAGCAATTATTTCAACTTCCGACCCATCTTTTGTAACTATTATTTTACCTTCACTTTCATCAGCAATATGCCCAATTATTTCGAAATGCTCATTATTTTTTAACTTTTCGAAATCCTTAATTGAAGCGGTAAAAAGAAGTTCATAATCTTCGCCGCCCGAAAGTGCACCAACTGAAGCAACCATAGAAAATTCTTCTGCAATATTTTGGGTTGAAGCGTCAATCGGGATTTTTTCTTCATAAATCTTACATCCAACATTAGATGCCTTACATATATGAAGTAATTCAGACGATAGACCATCTGAAATGTCAATCATAGAGCTGGGTTTCACATTTATTTTTTTTAATTCAGCAATCACATCTTTTCTTGCTTCAGGCTTTAATTGTCGTTCTAAAATATAATCGTAGCCTTCAAATTTTGGCTGCACATCCGGATTTGTCTTAAATACTTCTTTTTCGCGTTCTAATAATAGCAAGCCAAAATAGGCACTGCCAAGATCTCCCGATACTAAAATTAAATCGTTTTTCTTTGCTGAATTTCTGTAAACAACATCTTCTTTTGAGACTTCTCCTAATGCAGTTACGTTGATAGTCAGGCCTGTAACAGAAGATGATGTGTCTCCGCCGATCAAATCAACACCATAAATTTCGCAAGCGAGATAAATCCCTGAGTAGATTTCTTCTGTGGCTTTTACAGTAAATTTATTAGAAATTGCTATCGATACAGTAATTTGTTTCGGAATGGCATTCATTGCATAAATGTCAGATAGATTCACAACAACTGCTTTGTAACCAAGATGTTTCAGTGGTGTATATATCAAATCGAAGTGAATTCCTTCTACAAGTAAATCTGTAGTTACAACAATTTGCTTATATCCGTAGTCTAAAACTGCTGCATCGTCTCCAATTCCTTTAATTGTACTGCTATTTTTTAGTTTTACTTTTTCTGTTAATGTTTCAATTAACTTAAATTCACCTATTTCCGATATTTTTGTCATTTGTTTACCATTAAATTTTTGCCTGCAAATTTATATTTTTAAATGTGCAATTATAATAAGATTTTATATATTTGCGGCTTATTTAGAATAATACTAAATAAGAATAAGATTGATTTAAATATCATTCAATATTGATAAAATATGAAGAGTGAACAAGACATAATTTTAGGAGAAGTTACAAATAGTGATTACAAATATGGGTTTGTGTCTGAAATAGAGGCAGATGAAATCCCAAAAGGATTAAACGAAGAAGTAGTTAGATTAATATCATCGAAAAAAAATGAACCTGATTGGCTCCTTGAATACAGACTAAAAGCATTCCGATATTGGAAAACTCTTGAATTTCCGAAATGGGCAAATTTGAATATTCCAGATATTGATTATCAGGATATTATTTACTATTCTGCCCCAAAGCAAAAGCCAAAACTGGATAGTTTAGATGAAGTAGATCCGGAGCTTCTTAACACTTTCGAAAAATTAGGAATTCCGCTAAACGAACAAAAACTTCTTTCTGGTGTTGCTGTAGATGCTGTAATGGATAGCGTTTCGGTGAAAACAACATTTAAAAAGAATTTGGCAGAATTAGGTATAATTTTTTGCTCTTTTAGCGAAGCAGTTCAAGACCACCCCGACCTTATTAAGAAATATCTTGGATCGGTGGTTCCATACAAAGATAATTTTTTTGCAGCTCTAAATACTGCTGTTTTTAGTGATGGCTCGTTTTGTTATATCCCAAAAGGAGTGAAATGTCCAATGGAACTTTCTACATATTTTAGGATAAATGCTGCCAATACCGGACAATTCGAACGTACGTTAATTGTTGCCGATGATGATAGTTATGTAAGCTATCTTGAAGGTTGCACTGCGCCACAAAGAGATGAAAATCAGCTTCATGCTGCAATTGTTGAAATTATTGCGATGAAAAATGCAGAAGTAAAATATTCGACTGTTCAGAATTGGTATCCCGGAAATAAAGAAGGAATTGGCGGGATTTATAATTTTGTAACGAAACGAGGAATTTGCCAAGGCGACAATTCGAAAATTTCGTGGACACAGGTCGAAACTGGTTCAGCAATCACTTGGAAATATCCGGGTTGCATTTTGAAAGGAGATAATTCTATAGGCGAATTCTATTCAGTTGCGGTTACAAACAATTTTCAGCAAGCCGATACAGGCTCAAAAATGATTCATCTTGGAAAAAATTCAAAAAGCACAATTATTTCAAAAGGTATTTCGGCAGGGAAAAGTCAAAATTCATATCGAGGACTTGTTAGGATTGCTAAAAAAGCTATCAATTCGCGAAATTTTTCGCAGTGCGATTCATTGCTTCTGGGCGACAAATGTGGTGCTCACACTTTTCCATACCTCGATATCGACAACCAATCTTCAATAGTTGAGCATGAAGCTACAACTTCAAAAATTGGAGAAGACCAAATATTTTATTGTAACCAACGCGGAATCGATACAGAAACAGCAATTGGCTTAATAGTAAATGGTTATGCAAAAGAAATTCTAAATAAATTACCTATGGAATTTGCTGTTGAAGCACAAAAATTATTACAAATTTCACTTGAAGGAAGCGTTGGATAAGTTTTAAAAATTAATATTAATTTGTCAAAAAAGAGTTACTCACAAACTCTTGACTATTAAACAATTTCAAACAAAAAATACTATGTTAAAAATAACAAATTTACATGCCTCTATAGAAGGAAAAGAAATTTTGAAAGGAATAAATCTTGAAATAAAAGCTGGTGAGGTGCATGCCATTATGGGGCCAAATGGCTCTGGCAAAAGTACACTTGCCTCAGTAATTGCAGGTCGGGAATATGCCAATATTACTGAAGGTAAAATTCAGTATATTGGAAAAGACCTTTTAGATATGCTACCTGAAGAAAGAGCTCGCGAAGGAATTTTCCTTGGTTTTCAATACCCGATAGAAATTCCGGGTGTGAGCATGGTAAATTTCATGAAATCTGCAATCAACGAAAAACGCAAGCACAACGGCCAAGAACCTATTAAAGCTGCAGCTTTTCTAAAAATGATGCGAGAGAAAAAAGCATTTGTAGAATTAGACTCTCAGTTAGCTAATAGGTCGGTCAACGAAGGATTTTCAGGAGGAGAAAAAAAACGAAACGAAATATTTCAAATGGCAATGTTAGAGCCAAAACTTTCGATACTTGACGAAACCGACTCAGGACTTGATATTGATGCTCTTAGAATTGTAGCCAATGGTGTGAATAAATTGAAATCGCCTGAAAATGCAACAGTTGTAATTACTCATTATCAGCGATTGTTAGACTATATTGTGCCCGATGTAGTTCATGTTTTGTACGATGGAAAAATTGTGAAAACAAGCGGAAAAGAACTTGCTCTCGAACTTGAAGAAAAAGGATACGATTGGATAAAAAATCATATTAATTAATCAATTCCAAAACCTATTGTTTATCGAAATAATTAGTGAAAATCAAGACTGTCATTATATTTTTTAAATAGTATGGAAGTCTTAAAAACGACAAAAAATGAATAAATATCCCATAGTTAGCGATTTTGCTAATATTTTTCAAAACAATATCGAAAAACTTGATAAATCATCTGAAATAATTTCAAGACATAGAAAAAGTGCAATTGATAAATTCAGTGATCTTGGCTTACCTTCACGAAAAAATGAAAAGTATAAGCACACAAATTTATTACCGATTTTTGATGACAAGCACAATTTTTATTTTGAAAAACAAAAAATTGATTTTCAATTAGATGATATTTTTTCTTGCGATATCCCTGATATTGATACAGATACAATTATTTTACTAAATGGATGGTATTATTCCGCAAATGACGAAAAGCTGACAACATTGCCAAGTGGTGCAATTATAGGAAGCTTTGATGAAGCATCGAAAAAATTTCCTGAGTTGTTTGAAAAGCATTACTCAAAAATTGCCTCCTATGAAAATGACAGTTTAGTAGCTTTAAATACTGCTTTTGTTCAGGATGGTTTGTTTTTGTATTTCCCAAAAAATGCTGTTTTAGAAAAGCCGATTCAGATAATTAATATCTTGCTTTCTGAAGAAGCTCTATTTGTTCAGCATAGAAATATGATTATTGCTGAAGAAAATTCTCATGCTAAAGTTGTGGTTTGCGACCATTCTTTGTCGCCACATAAATTCTTGACAAATTCGGTAACAGAAGGATTTGTTGGCAAAAATGCATTTCTTGATTATTTCAAAATTCAAAACGAACATAACGAGGCTTCGCAAATATCATCGGTATTTTTTCAACAAGAAAAAAGTAGCACACTAAATTTTAATACAATTTCTCTTCACGGCGGATTAATTAGGAATAATATCAATGTTTTGTTAAACGACGAATATTGCGAAAACAATCTTTACGGATTGTACTTAACCGACAAAACTCAACATATTTCTAATTATACGGTAATAGATCATGCAAAACCAAACTGTGTTAGTAATCAGGTTTTTAAAGGAGTATTAGACGATTTTGCAAATGGCACTTTCACCGGAAAAGTTGTTGTAAGAAAAGAGGCACAAAAAACCAAAGCGTTTCAATCGAACAAGAATATTTTATTGACAGATATTACAAAAATTCATTCACAACCACATCTCGAAATATATGCTGACGATGTAAAATGTAGTCATGGTGCAACAGTCGGACAATTAGACGAAAATGCCATTTTTTATTGTCAATCACGCGGAATTCCTAAACATGAAGCACGATTGCTGATGATGTTTGCTTTCGCTAACGAAATTGTCAAAAAAATCACAGTTGAACCATTGCGCGAAAGAATAGACGATTTGGTGAATAAGAGGTTACGAGGTGAATTGTCGAGATGTAATAATTGTGCTTTGAATTGTCATTCTTAAATCAGGCTATTCTTAAAAAAAGTTGCTAGTCTTTTTGAATATTTGCTTACCAAAATTATGTAAAGAGATATAGTACTTTTAGATTAATTGCTATTTTTGTTATTAAAAACTAAAAATTGTGAACATAGACATAAACAAAATTCGTAAAGATTTCCCAATCTTAAATCAAAAAATATATAAAAAACCGCTTATATATCTCGACAACGCAGCAACAACTCAAAAACCACAACAAGTAATTGATGCAGAAACTAAGGTTTACCAAAACTGGAATAGCAATATTCATCGCGGGGTTCATTTTCTTAGCGACAAAATGACCAAAAAATATGAGCGTTCAAGAGAAAATATTCAGCGATTTATAAATGCAAAACATTCGCACGAAATAATTTTTACGAGCGGAACAACTTTCTCGATAAATGCTGTTGCTTTTTCTTTTGGTGAAAAATACATTTTTGAAAACGATGAGATTATTGTTACTGAAATGGAACATCATGCAAATATTGTAGCATGGCAAATGTTATGCGACAGAAAAAATGCAAAACTAAAAGTTCTTCCAATTGATGATAATGGAGATTTAATGATTTCGGAATTAGAAAAACTAATTGGCCCAAAAACTAAAATAATTGCTTTTACTCATGTTTCTAACACGCTCGGTACAATAAATCAAGTTAAGGAGATTACGAAAATTGCACATAAAAACAATATTCCTGTTTTGATTGATGGAGCACAGGCAATTCAGCATTCCGATGTTGATGTTCAGGATTTAGATTGCGATTTTTATGTCTTCTCAGGACATAAACTTTATGCTCCCACAGGAATTGGAATTTTATATGGTAAAGAAAAATGGTTGAATGCAATGCCGCCATATCAGGGAGGAGGCGACATGATTGAAAAAGTTAGCTTCGAAAAAACCACTTTTAATAAACTGCCCTTTAAGTTTGAAGCTGGAACTACAAATTATGCCGGAGCTGTAGGGCTTTCAGAAGCAATAAATTACATAAAAAATATAGGGCTCGAAGAAATTTCTATTTACGAAACTCAGCTCTTGGAGTATGCAACTCAGAAATTGTCGGCGATACCGGAATTAGAGATTTACGGAAAATCGCAAAATAAAATTAGTGTTATTTCTTTTTTGTTGAAAAATATACATCACTACGACACAGGTTTGATACTCGACAAACTGGGAATAGCTGTGAGAACAGGGCATCACTGTACGCAACCGCTTATGGATAGATTAAATATTGATGGAACTGTTAGAGCTTCCTTTTCTTTTTTTAATACCTATGAAGAAATTGATATTTTATACGATGCTCTTTTAAGAGTGGTGAAAATGTTTAATTGAAAATTTGTAAAAAATGGATTTCAAAATTATCTCTGATTTTTTACCAACCGGCGACCAGCCAGAAGCAATAAAGCAACTCTCGAAAGGAATTTTGAACAAAGAAGAATATCAAACTTTACTTGGAGTTACTGGTTCGGGAAAAACTTTCACTGTTGCCAATGTTATTGAAAAACTTCAGAGGCCGGCTTTAATTTTGAGTCATAACAAAACCCTTGCAGCGCAGCTCTACGGCGAGTTCAAACAATTTTTTCCGGAAAATGCCGTAGAATATTTTGTTTCATATTACGATTATTATCAACCCGAAGCTTATTTGCCAGTTTCTGATACTTATATTGAAAAAGACCTTTCAATTAATGATGAAATTGAAAAACTAAGGTTAAGTACCACTTCTTCATTACTTTCCGGCAGAAAAGATATAATTGTAGTTTCGTCAGTTTCATGTATTTACGGAATTGGAAATCCAGAAGATTTTCATGAAAATGTTATAAAACTGCAAAAAGGACAATTAGTTAGCAGGAACAAATTTTTAATGCAATTGGTTGATAGCCTGTATTCAAGAAATGAAATTGAATTGAATCGTGGAAATTTTCGAGTAAAAGGTGATACTGTAGAAGTTTTTCTTGCATATGGCGATATTGCATTTCGCATAATTTTTTGGGGTGACGAGATTGAAGAAATAGAATCATTCGATCCTATAAACGGACAAACTCTTGAGCGAATTGATCAGGCAATAATTTACCCTGCAAGTATTTTTGTTACTACAAAAGATCGTATGCAGCAAGCAATTAGATTGATTCAAGACGATTTGGTTAAACAAATTGATTATTTCAAAGATATCGGTAAACCTTTGGAAGCCAAGCGAATTGAAGACAGAGTTACTTACGATATGGAAATGATGAAGGAGTTGGGGCATTGTTCAGGAATCGAGAACTATTCTCGCTACTTCGATGGACGCAAGCCCGGTTCACGTCCTTTTTGTTTGTTAGATTATTTTCCTGAGGATACTTTAACTATTATTGACGAAAGCCATGTTACTATTCCGCAAGTTAGAGCTATGTATGGGGGAGATCATTCCAGAAAAATTAATCTGGTGGAATACGGTTTCAGGCTTCCGGCTGCGATTGACAACCGACCACTGAAATTTGAAGAATTTGAGGAAATCACCAAGCAAACAATTTTCGTTAGTGCTACACCCGCCGATTTTGAGCTCGGAAAATGTCAGGGAGTAGTAGTTGAACAAATTATTCGCCCAACAGGATTATTAGAGCCTGTGATAGAAATTCGCCCAAGCTTGAATCAAATTGACAAACTTATTGAAGAAATATATAATCGTACAAAAATTGATGAGCGAGTTTTGGTTACAACGCTCACAAAACGAATGGCTGAAGAGCTTACAAAATATTTGGCAAAAATGAATATTCGTTGCAGATATATTCATTCCGGTGTCGATACTCTCGAAAGAGTTGAAATTATGGAAGATTTCCGAAAAGGATTGTTCGATGTTTTGGTAGGTGTAAATCTTTTGCGTGAAGGTCTTGATTTGCCGGAAGTTTCGCTGGTTGCTATTCTTGATGCCGATAAAGAAGGTTTTCTTCGTTCCGAACGATCGTTAATTCAAACCTCTGGTAGGGCTGCACGAAATATCAATGGGAAAGTAATAATGTTTGCCGATAAGATTACAAATTCGATGCAAAAAACCATCGACGAAACTAACAGAAAACGGGAAAGACAATTGGCTTACAACGAAAAAAATAATATTCAACCAAAGCAAATAGTTAAGTCAACCGATTCAATGATAAAGACTTTGCTGAAAAACCAAAAAGCATATGTTGAGTCAGATTCAATAAGTGTAGCTGCAGAACCTGTAGTTAAATATATGTCGCCAAAAGCTTTGGATAAAGCCATTGTGAAAACAAAAAATGCAATGAAAAAAGCAGCCAAAGAACTCAATTTCATAGAAGCAGCCCGCTTGCGCGATGAGATGTATGCTTTAGAGAAACTTTTGAAAGAAAAGGAGATTAGTTGATTTGGGAATTAAAGGATTTGCATCATCCCGAAAGTAGAGCCACTAATTATCAAGTTTTAATGAGCTATTCACAAAAACTTGATTTTTGTAATTGTTCCTGAGCCCCTAATATCTATTGAGTTGACAAATCATTCTAAACTATTTCCTTAAAGTTTGCCTAAGATTGTATTATTGTCGTACGAACTAATAGTCCATCTTTGTCGAACTTTTCATTTATTCATAGTACTAAAGACGTTTTCATGAGAAATGGCATAAGATATTGCCTCTTTCACAAATTCGTTTAATGTAATATTTTTTCTTGATGCTAACAATGTAGCTTGCCTATGAAGCTCTTTGGTTACTCGTACATTAAAATTGCCTTTAAAAGTTTTATCGGGTGCTTTTTCTAAATTTTCACATGTTTTCAAATAATCAACAACTGATTCTATAAAAGCATTTTTTAATTCTTTTACTGTTTCACCTTCAAATGTAACCAAGTCGTTTATACCATGAACTTTACCATAAAAAACTTCATCTGCCGAACTAAAATTAACTGTTCCTATATATTCTTTATATTTTAAATAATTTTCCATGATTTACGTTTTATATTTTTAGATAATTTCTAATTTCCCTGATTACATACAATTTAATGATTTTTGAAGGATGAGGCTCATGAAGACTTATGATTTTATTTTCATCATTGATAAACTTTCTTCTTGAACCACCTGTTTTTCCTTTCTTGGTAATTTCTATATATCCAAACTGGGCTAATATCCGACATAATTCATCCCAAGTAAAATCTTTTGGATTAGATTTAAGTTTTTCAAGAAGCTTCTCAATTTTACTCATAACAAATTTAACTGCAAATATTGTAACTATATTTCAGTTGCAAAGATATGATTTTTTTACTAAAACAATACCTGAATTATCCAGAATATGGGTTTAAAACTATAAAGTTTATTATATTACAAGTTAAATAATAAATTTGAAATATAATATGCTTTTCTCATATTTCAAAAAAACAACATTCGGGAAGTTTCAATACTTTCAGAACTTTTTTTTGTTCAAAGTGAGCGTATGGCTCCAAGCCAACCACTCATTAAACTTCAATTTGTTTTTAAACATTCTGTAATCGCAAATTTTGCTTCTTCAGTTTGCAGTTTCGTATTTGGTTGATTAATTGATATTTATATAAATAATAAAAACTAAATGCCAAAAAATCAATATTTATTTTATAAATTTCAATAAATGTATTGATTTTTATATTTTTACCGTTTGAAATAATATTTTAATAAATATAATATGGCAAGTATTAAAACAAGTTTTTTGTTAAAGTCGATGTTTGGAATGATTCCTGCTACTCAGAAAATTGAATTGGCTGAAGCTGAAATTCAAAAGGAATTTAAAGAATTTAATGAATTCCAAAATTCGCAGGAATTATCAGATTTTTTAGAATTAGAAAAAATTGTTACTTCACAAAAATTTGTTAACACTTTAGCAAAAATCAAAGCCGAAAATTTTAGTTCGACTAAAGAATATAAGCAAGAACAAGAATATCTGAAACTCCAAAAACAAAAAAATATAAAATTATACTATAAGTTTAAAAGCTCGAACATATACGATCAATTTCTCAGGACAGAGCAATCAGATGACTTAAAAGAATTTGTTGAACTAGAGAAAATGGTTAATACCTCAGCATTTTTAACTGCATTTGACAAAGTAAAAGCCGAATGCAAAGAGAAAAAGGAAGATTTTAAAGAAACTAAGGAATACGGAAAAAAACAAAAATGGAAAGATCTTAAAAAGTCAAGTCTGATTAAGAAGTTTTTTAAAGTGAAAAAATCGTCGAAATATGAAAACTTCAAAAAGTTAGATAAATCTGATTTAATTAGTAAATATGAAGATCTTGAAGCGATCGTTCATACTCAGGAGTTTATAGATTTAAAAAATGAGATGAACGATAAGGAAAGATACAAAAAATTTGACGAGTATAAAAAACAAACGAAGTACGAAGAGATTAAAAACTCCGAGAAATTTCAAAAATATTTTAAACTGAAAGGCTCAAATAAATTTGACGAAATCAAATCCTGGAATTTAAGTTTTTACGACAATTTTGATGATAAAGATTTAGATCAAACAAAATGGATGACGAATTATTATTGGGGGAAAACATTACTGAAAGATGGATATTCTTTAGCAAACGATAAACATTTTATTACGGATGGTAAGAATTTGCAAATTAAAGATTCTATTTTAAGCATAATAACAAAAAGAGACAAAGCTCAAGGAAAATTATGGAATCCAAAGTTTGGTTTTATGCCAAAACAATTTGATTATACATCAGGATTGATTAGTACCGGCGAAAGTTTCAGACAAAAGTTCGGAATTTTTAAAGCTAAAATAAGATTGAACGATGTTACACCAGTGAATCATGCATTTTGGATGTTGTCAGAAAAAATGATTCCCGAAATTGATATTCTTAAATTGGATGGAAAGAAAAAAATAGGAATGAACAATTATTGGGGTTTAGGAACAAATAAAAGTATTTCAAAAATAGGCGCTTCAAAATATTTAAATGATTTCTTTATTTTCTCTCTCGAATGGTCTGAAGACAAAATTGTTTGGAAAATAAACGATGTGATTGTTAAAGAACAAACATCTGGAATTCCGAAAACTCCAATGTATATTGTTTTCAGCTCCGCACTTTACAATGAGATTAGCGACAGCATCTTACCTGCAAAAATGGATATTGACTGGATAAAATGCTATTCTAAGAACTAATAAAATTGTTGCCTTCCCAAACCTTTCAATAAAAGTAAGTTAAAGTTTTGGTAATAAGTAAAAAGCTAATTTCTTTATCAAGAAATTGATAAGAAAATTAGCTTTTGTATTTTCAAACAAAATAATCCTTGATTATCTTAGTAATGAAAACTTAGAAGATATTGACTTTTTGTCGTTAATTAGAAAAATGTTATAAATTCCAGCAGGAAGGTTACCTAATTCAATTTTCATATTTTTGGCAAGATTGTTTTGTTTTTGTCTAACAAGTTCTCCAGTTGCATTAAAAATTCTGATACTTTCAATAATAAAATCCCTTTCTGAGCTGACATTAATATAATTTGTTGCCGGGTTTGGATAAATTATAATGCCGTTCATATCTAATTCATTCATTGAGCTTGTTGAAGTATCAATCACAGTTATGTAATTTGTCTTAATTTCAACATCAGTCAAGGTATCATCTCCTTGATATGAATTAATAGTTAAGGAGACAGAAAAAACTCCCGGATTGTCATAAGTTACAGATTTTGTTGACATTACAGAAGATTCTGGTGATCCACCTTCGAAATTCCATTTCCTTGAATATCCTGGAAAAGCGTTAGAAATATCTGTAAATTCAACTGATTCTCCAGGGTAGATACTTGTAAGATCTGAAATAAAATCTGCCTGAATTTGAATATTATCGTAGCCGTCTTTCCCGTTCACTGTAGTAACGCCAGAGTCGGATGGATCTAACCAAGGTTTTAATTTACTGTAATCTTGCGAGCCATTCGAACTCCACGAATAGTAGAATTTTCCATAATAATCGGCTTTGTCAGGACCGGTTCCGGTTCCAGCACCACCAGCAACACATGCTGATGCACCACCGGTTAAAGTTCCAACAATATACCCACTATTGTTAAATAGAGGTGAACCAGATGAACCTCCTTCAGTAACTCCATGCCCGTTTTGTGTTGTTTCCCAGCTCAATCTCCAGTGAGTGTTGTTGCTTAACCAGCCACCGGAAGTAGCAGAGTTGAATTTCGATATTTTTTTAATATCTCCTGCCGGATGATGAATTCCAACACCTCCTGTAGGAGGTGCGGCTGATCTGTCCCAACCGTTAAAAAATGGAGTAAAACTCATTGGAACATAGTTGTTTAAGAGAATTAAGTAAAAATCAGAACCAGATTCGCCTCCTCTGGCAATTTTTGTACCTCCAACCATTGAATTATAGCTGGGTTGGCTTGTTGGTGAGGTACATGCCGTAGCTTCAAAATTAAAATAGAAAGTCCATTGTTCAAGATCTTCTGTAGATGTTCCTTCTGCACAATGATCTGCTGTTAGAAAATATGGTGTTCCGTCTTCAAGTGTTGTGTTTATTAGAGAACCTGAACACCAGCCAAATCCTTGACTTGTAACAACGCTAATTCTTGCTACTCCTCGTTTTTCGTCTTGCCAATCGTCTCCTTCAGGGACGCAGTTAATATTCACTTCGCAAACCTCAGAATCTCCAAACGATTTTCCATCCCTCAGAAAATTGACAGATCGATAGGCATATCCAAGAGAAGAAATATTAATACTTGCCATATTTCTTACATTTTGAGGTTCAAAATATTCAAGAACAATTACTTCGCCGAAAATTAGTTCGGTGGCAAACAAACCACTTTCGCGATTATTAAATTCGGTGAATGCACCAATCACTTGTTTTTTATCACCACCATAAACGAACAATCTACCTTCAGTGGGCAACCAAAAATCATCGAATAAAAGGAAAAGTGCCAAAGCATCTTCCGAGTACAGCTTCATTCTCCAAACTCTATCGCCATCAGGTAAATCTGTCCATTCACCAGCATTGTCAATCGATAAATTTACAGGAAGTTTTCTACCGTATAGATATAAATCATCATTTAGGGCATTTTTCTCATCTTCAATCCGGATTTTTTCCATGTCCGGTTTAGTAATTTCGTAGTAAGAAATTTCTGAAAAACTTTCAGACGATTTAAAACTTAAAGGTTCCCCTCCTTCACTAATTTGTCCAATGGCAAAATTGCTGCAAAATGCTGCTACCATAAATAAAATTGATATTCTTATTATGTTATTCATAAAATAATTTTTAAAACAATAATTTCTAATTATGGTGTCAAAAGTACAATATTTATATTATAATGGTAAAATCTTTTTTTACGATTATTATCAAATAATAATGTTGTTAAAAGTTTGTTAATGAAGTGCTTCATGTGTTTATTAAAAGAGTGAACAAAGCTCCTCAATTAAGAAATAGAGATTGTTTTGTTTAAATGTTATAAAATCTTTGCAGGTTGTTGCACCCATTTTTTGTCAGTCTTCAGTATCCAGTTTTCAGTTAACTGCAAACTGAAGATTGATTCTTTAATAAACCAAAACATCCCCACTATTCATCTTCACCTGATAGCCCTTGCCAGGCAGCATATTGCCTATATTATTTACACTGAATTGTGGCCAGTAAACGTTGCCGGCATCGTCTTTTACAATTTCGGTATTTGACACAATGGTTGAAAATATTTGTGAAATATCGATAGGGGATTGCAACAGGTAACCAATTATATTCCAGCCTGCAGAGAGGGAAATTGGTGAGTTTTGTGGCTGGCAGATTATTCCAGTAACATTCAGGGTGTCGCCGCTTGCCATTTTCACCTGATATCCCTGACCAAGAGCGAGAGTATCTAATAGTGTGATTGAGTATTGAGGATAATAGACCAAACCGATTTGGTTTTTTACCAAAACCGTGTTGCCAACAATTTCTTGAAAAACACTATCAATATTGTTTTCGTAAGGCTCTATGTATGTAGAAAAAATGCTCCAGCCTGCAGGTAGCGAAATTGGCTGTGTTCCGGCATAAATGCAGGATCCGTTGTTGAAATCAGCATTTGGGTTATAATTTGTCGCAAGCGTATCGTTGCAACCGGGTGTGCCGAGGGTGAAAGTCTGGCAATCGGTATCATAACAACCTACTCCATAATAATTATGGGCAGTCAGACAAATGTTGTAAATACCATAGCTTGAATAAATATGTTCATCCGATATATCACCTCCGTATGAACCATCTCCAAAAGACCAATTATAACCCCATTCAGGGTTGCCTCCGGCTGACACAAAAACTGCCATAGTATCAAATGAAACAAGTGAAGCACTAAAACTTGCAAATACATCACAATCAGGCTCTTCAGCAGTTACTGTAAAACTTCCAAGATCATCATGGCAAGTCGAGTCATCCAAATCCCATATATAAAATGAAATTTCATAATTTCCTGCCAAATCATAATCGCAATACCATTCACCATCATTTACTAAACTATCGACATCCCCATTTCCACAATCACAAACAAGTGCGTAATTATTTGGTGGTTCATTATAAACTTCCCATGCCCATACAACAAATTCCCATCCACCCCACCATTCATATAAATGTTCATCATAATCGAAACCGATATCATCATAACATTCAAGGTCAATATCTTTTTCAACATTCAAAATACAATTGGAATCTGCTTTGTGCGAAATCTGACAGCTTACTTCATAATTTGTTGTTGATGGAAAAGTATGGTCGATAAGTTGCTGATTTGCAATGATTGTTCCATCGCCAAGATTCCATAAAATATCATAATTGGTTAAATCAATGTATGGAATCAATTCAAAAATTGCATGTTTATGAACATTTTCATAAATCACAATTTCGGCAGACTGGATGCAGGTAACACTATCGACATTAATAATTTTTTGAATTTGTTGGTTGCAAGTGTTGTCGGGCAAATAAACTACTGAAAGTGTGATGGTTTTATAACCATATGAATTATAAAAATGCACAGGATTGTTTTGATTCGCCGTGCTAGTGGAATCGCCAAAATCCCAAATAATTTGATAGAAATTTGTATCCAAATTGATTGATGTTTCAAACGATATATTGGTGCTGTCTATTTGCATTGAAAAATCAAGATTATCTATACAAGTAGTTACAATGGTATCATAAATATTTAAAAAACACAGACTGTCGTTTTTGTCCTGAATATTCAAAACAATAGAAAAGGTATCAATTGCCTGATAATCATACTCAACAGAAGTTATTTGATAAAATTCTGTTCCGTTGCCCATTTGCCATGTTAAAAAATATTGTGAGGTGTCATAAGGATAAAATGGCTCAATTGAAATTTCTGTAAAATTAACATTTGTATTGAAATACGAATTTGGTACGCCACAATAATTAGAATCGATATAAGTATCCTCAAAACTCGCCACAAAAATATCTTTTCCGCCATTGCTCGAAATCGTGATTGTGTCTATTGTCATTGTGTTTTGGAAATATCCGGTGAGGGCAATTAATCCGGTTTCGGAAACATCAATTGAGTTTGCACCATCGTCGGAAGTACTGCCAAAAGTTTCTGCCCATAGAAAACTTCCAAACAAATCGTATTTTGCAAGGAAAATATCGGTGCCTCCATTCGATGTTTTGCTTTGACCTGTAAAACTTATTGTGTTTTCAAATCGTCCGGTTATGTATATTCCGCCAAGCTCGTTCATAGAAATTCCAAAAGCTTGGTCGTCGCCCGTTCCACCGGCACTTACAACCCACTGCCACTGACCGGAATTGCTGCAACATGCTACAAAAATATCGTAGCCGCCGGTGCTTGTAATCGATTGATTGCCAAAAGTTGCAGTGCCTTGGAAATAACCGGTGATGTAGGAGTTTCCGTTTTGGTCTGTGGTGATGTCTCGACCGTAGTCGTGTAGAGAACCTCCGGCAGAGTTTGCCCAAACTACATTTCCAAGACTATCATGTTTTATTATAAAAATATCATTATATATTGAATATTGTGTTGTATTTGTTGCAATAAGAGTAAATTGGTCTGCATACAATTCCGCAGGAAAATATCCAGTCAAATAGTTTGATCCTTCTGCATCTATTGATAATGATAGTGCAACTTCCCAATCATAGATATTATCGGAATAATATCTTTTTCCTAATTGATAGTTTATGTTAGTATCAAATTGTGCAAAAATAATATCTTCATATCCATAATTAACATTAAGTTGACGTGGGAAAGTATCATTTCCAATGAAAAGGGTAGGACCTACATTTCCACAAATTGCTAAATAATCATTTTTAACATCTATTCCATATAAGGCAATGTCAGAAGAGTTTAGAGTTATTGCTTTCAAAAAACTACCTGACTTGCTATATCTTGCAACAAAACCTTCTTCAATCCAACCTCCCGAATTTGTATATAAAATGGTATCACCAAACAATGCACCATAGCAATATGTTCCGCTAATATATAACGCATCAGTTTCATCAATACTGATACTTAATGCTTTGTCATCTTTATAGTCCACTCCGGCTTTTTCAACCCACTCAATTGTTCCATAATCATTGTATCTAATTAGAAAAATATCGGAATAAAAGTCATTTAAAGTAGCAAGTACGGAATCATTAAATTGAACAGTTCCAAAATATTTTCCTGTTACAAAAACATTCCCATCATTGTCGATGGCTAAGTCAGCTCCACTATTGTCTTTTGTACCAGCTCCAGTGTTTAGCCAGTTAATGCTTGTTTGAGAGATGATATTACTTGTAAATATTAGTAAGATTGTGATAATTATAAATATATTTTTCATGGCTTTTATTTTATGCAGTTAAGTTTAAAATTAATTTGATTATTTGCTGACCTCAGCACTCCTACATAAATGCCAGATACAAAATGCTTTGCATCTACAATAATCTTATTATTTCCTGAAATACAATTTATTATTTGGTTTGGAACAACACTTCTTCCATGCAAATCGAAAACCTCTAATGAAACAGTTTCTTCAGTTGGACTATAAAACTGAATATATGTTAAATCGGAAAATGGATTTGGATGGTTGGATATAAATGAAAATTCTTGTGAATATGGCAAAATCTCAAAATCAGCAACAATTGCAATTTTATTGGGTATATATTTTCCGTCTCCTTCCTCCCATTTATTAACTTTTATTGTATATTCTAAGTTTTTGTTCTTTTTCCATAATTTTATTTTAAGTTCTTCATTTAAACTCAATCCTTCTATTAAATCAAATGTGGTCGAAATATCCCCTCTAACAGTGATACCCATGCTTTTCTCGGTATAAACAATTGAGCCAACTAAAACATTATCTTGGGTAAAAACTCCAATCTCATCGCCAATCTCCAGCAATATTGCCCAAGAATTATATGGAATTCCCAATGCCATATTATTGTTAGAAATAGAAACGTTTTTAAAATGATGTGGATTCTTAAAATCTGAATAATACTTTAAACTTGGAATATTTGGGGGATATGAGAAAAACTCTTCGACTGCTGTAGATATCTCATATCCTTTTCCGGGATTCATATCACCGATTTGATCAATGTTAAATTCTTTCCAATATATAAGTCCAATTTCATCTTTAATCATTTCTACAGTATCTTCTAACATATAACCAAAAATATCATCAACACCAAGCTCATATTGTTTTAGATATCCTATCATGCTCCAACCTGAATCAATCAACAATTCTGTCTCCTCAGGGATTATCGGCAAACCCGTAATTGTCAAAGTATCAGCATCTTCAACATTAATTTCATATGCTTCGCCAATAGTGATACTATCCAAGTCATTAGTAATACTATCAGGATAATATTTGTTCCCATACTCATCAGCAACTTCAAGAAGATTAGTATCCAATTCTGCAAAAATAGAATCGAAATTGTTTTCTAAAGGTTCGAGGTATGTGGAGAAGATGCCCCAGCCATCGCGGAGGTGGATGTCTTGGTTTGTAACTCTTCTTAACAAAAAAGTATCTCGATACCAACAATCATTAACATTGTCTCTGGCTTCAACCCAGTATATACTATATCCATATGTTCCAATGCTATCACTATAGAATATATTTGTTGAGGTAGTTTCTCCATCGTACCATAAGTATCTGTCATATACGCTATTTTGCACTGATAATGTAATATCAGATGAAGCATTTACAAAAGTATCGTTACCGAATGGTTTAATATGAAAAGGAGGATAAATTTCAGGAAACTGTTGATTTGCTCTATCCCAACAACCACGTTCATTAACTTTAATCAAAAGAGAATCTATTTCCTTAAAAAGAATAGAGTCAACTGTAAGAAAAGCATTATCGGAAAGTAGTATTGAATCGGGAGTTAACCAATATATGGTATCATATCTTGAGGCATAGGATATTTCTAATTCTTCTCCTTCGCAAAAAGTGTTGCTTGACATTCTGTAATCTGCATTTAAACCCCAAACAATCTCAATATCCTTACTAATTTTTGAAAAGCATTGTGTGGCAGTATTTCTTGGTGTTGTATAATAAATGGTATGAAAACCATTATAAGCATCATCGGGATTAAAGTAATAGTCCCGGATTGAATCTTCCGAACTGAAAGTAGAGTCTTCGTCTATAAAATCGCGATATACTGCAACTCCGTAGAAAACTGCACTGTCTTCATCGTGCAAGCCTGTAAGCATTCTATCAAGAGAGTCATAATCGCAATATAAATCGGATAAATTTGTATAGATTTCTAAAGTAGTATCTATTGCAAAATTTTCTAACGAATCAAATGCTAAAATGTCAATTCCGGCTATCGCGGCAGAATAATGCCACATTTCACCGATAGAATCAAATTCCGCTAAATTTTCAAATGTATATATTATTGATTGATTGTAGTGTATCGGACTTGTTAGTGTTTCAGTTGCTGAATAATTTTGTCCTGAATCGAGAGTATAACTTAAATAAAATGCTTCGGTTTCAGGATAAATCCCTGTATTTGTCAATGATATTTTTATTTCAACGCTATCATCCAATCCGCAGGCTGAGACCGGAGAAATCCACTGGTCGATAGTGAGGCTTTTCACTATCATGTAGTCTATTGTTACAGAGCTTGCTGTATCGTAAACCAAATCTAATGTTACAGAATTCTTGTAAACTGTCGGAATATAAAATTGCTCCTGGCTGTCATCTAAAATAATACATTTCATAATCGCTCCGGAATCTATCCCTGAAGCATTAATAGTATCTCCTGTTCCATCAAATTCTGTATATCCACAACAGCGCAGAACTCCAATTGTATCGTAATAAAATAAACCAATAGTATCGCCTGCGGAAATGCTTTCGCCATCAATTTCTATTGTTGAATTTGATGGAATTATTAGCGAATAATATCCCTGCGATGTATTTGCTTCCACCCATTGAATTGAATTATGACATTCGAAGGTTCCTACATCTGGTTGATTATCTCTTGGGAAAAAGGCATGGTCAAAATCAAGAGTGTCTTTTCCTTGATTGATTGCAACTGAAGAATTCTGAAGTCTGAAATCCAGGTTCTCACTATTTATAAAATCAAAATAGCTTAAGTCATTGTATCCAATATTATTTGTGTCATAAATAGTAATATCATCAGAATTAAATAAATCAATATACTTATCAATATCTTCAGGCTGACTGCTACTTACAGTTTCATCGACAAGTAAATTGTTATAGATATATAATTCATCACCTGAATAGTCATTTCCATTAATTTTTATTTGATCATTTTTTGAATTCAAAATAGTATTATTTATAAAATAATAAGGTTTTTCATATGCTGCTTTTGTGCCGAAGTATATTCCATTTGCTCCTCTGCTACTAATTTCGGGATAATGATCTTTTCCTGCATTCAGAATCACATTATTGTAAATACTGTTAAAGCCAACTCCAAGCAAAACTATTCCGGCTCCTTTCCCATCTGCAATAAAATTGTTGTAGCATTGTCCGGTTGTTCCGTTGTTTATTTGAATGCCACCATAATGATTGCTATTCCCGCTAAGCCCATAGCGTAATATTCTGTTATTGTAAATTTTACAATTAATTTCTACCATGCTTACTTGTATTCCGTCCCACCCGGTATTTTCAATAATATTATCGTAAATGTAAACATCATTAAGCAGCAAAGGATAAAGAGAGGGTATCTCCATAATCGCATTCTTTTTCTTTTTCTCCATATCCAACATAACCAATATACATGCCTTCGCCTGAGCAATCGTGAATATATAAATCGTGAAAATACATGTTTGTAAGAATATTACCTGAGCTTGCATGGGTCAAAGGATCATCGCATTTTAGCTCGGTTATGCATTGAACACCGGCAAAACCAACATTGCAAATTTCGATATTGCTTACCTCAAAATCTTCTGTTAAACTACCGAGAAGTAAGCCAACATCTCTTGCTGCATCAATTTTAAATCCATATTTATATTTTGAATCGCCTGTACCTAACACTTTAAAATGCTGACAATTACTAAATTGAAAAACATCTTTATGATCCGTATCATAGTTTCCAATTGTAACTAATCCGCCTTTGTTAATAAAGATTATTGGATCTTCTTCAGTTCCAGAAAATCCTACAAACTTCAGCTTGTCGTAAGCATATTCGCCTGCATTAATATAAACTGTATCGCCTGGATATACGACTGTATTATTAATCTCACCATCATCATGATAGTACACGTCGTCAGTATCAATGTTATGGGCAGTTTGAGAAAATGCAGGTAAGAAAACTAAAGATAGAATAAATAGTAATAGTATTTTTCGTTCCATAATTTTGCTTTTTGGTTAACAATTTCCAAATATAAAACAAAAAATGGTTGATGTCAAGCTTTTAAATAAAATTTTCAGCATTTCTATCAACTAATAATCAATTAAAACTAAAATTTCAAATAAACTTCCTTAATGTTAAAAAAAGTTAAATCACTGTGAATAAATATTATGCAAAGTAGAAATTTCTTTTTTTTGCAGAAAAATTAAAACATTAGTAATATGGATATTATTGTTGATAAACTAACGAAGAAATACGGGGCACAACGTGCTGTCGATAATATTTCTTTCACAGTAAAAACAGGCGAAGTATTAGGTTTTCTTGGTCCGAATGGTGCAGGAAAAACTACTACAATGAAAGCAATTACAAGTTTTCTTGAACCTACCGAAGGAGAAATATTTATTGGAAATATTTCGGTAGGCGAGAATCCTGACGAGATAAAGAAAATAATTGGTTACCTGCCGGAACACAATCCTTTATATGAAGATATGCCGGTTCTGGATTATCTCAAATTTGTGGCAGATATTCATAATATCGACAAATCGAGAGTTAAAGACAGAATTCTTGAGATGGTAAATCTTTGTGGCCTTGAAGGAGAAAAACACAAAAAGATAAATCAACTTTCGAAAGGTTATAAACAACGGGTTGGCTTGGCACAAGCTCTTATTCACGACCCTGAAGTTTTGATTCTCGATGAGCCAACATCCGGGCTCGACCCTAACCAAATTGTTGAAATAAGAGAACTAATAAAAAAAATTGGTAGAGAAAAAACTGTAATTCTCAGTTCTCACATTTTGGCAGAAGTTGAAGCAACTTGCGACAGGATAATGATTATCAACAAAGGAAAAATTGTTGCCAACGGAACTTCCCAAGAATTAAGAAAACATTCGGAAGGAAAAGAAATTTTAAGAGTTACTATAGAAAATGCTGAAAAAGATCAGATTATTAAAGACCTTCAAAGCATTGATTTTATAGAGTTAGTGGACCCAATTCCAAATACCGAAAATTCTTATGAAATTCAAAGCAATTCTGACATATCTACCAGACGAGAAGTTTTCAGATTGTGTGTAGAAAAAGATTGGATTCTAACTCAAATGACACCGATTGAGACAAAACTCGAAGATGTTTTCCACACTTTGACAATTAATTAATACGATTTTAAATTTCAAAAAAAATATAATGAGACAGATTTGGATAATAACAAAACGTGAATTAAATTCATTTTTCGATTCACTCATGGCATATATCATGCTCATAGCTTTTCTTGGTTTTAGCGGATTTTTCACATGGCTTTACGCTTCCGACATATTTTTTGTAAATCAAGCAAGTCTTCAATCGTTCTTCGGAATTGCATATTGGACACTTTTCTTTTTTATTCCGGCTCTCACTATGGGATTGCTTGCCGAAGAAACACGTTCGGGAACTATCGAGCTTATACTAACAAAACCCATCAACAACTGGCAATTGATTTTCGGTAAATTCCTTTCAACTTTATTACTGATTTTTATTGCTTTACTTCTCACTCTATCATATTATATAACTGTTGCAAATATAGGACCCGTAGATCATGGAGCAGTATGGACTGGCTATCTTGGATTACTTTTGATGAGTGCAACTTATATAGCAATAGGTATTTTTGCAAGTAGTGTTTCGAACAACCAAATAGTTGGATTTTTATTAGCCTTATTCATTGGTATATTATTTCATATAATTTTTGGATTATTAGCAAAAAATTTCACTGGTTTTATTGGCGAAATTTTAAATTATCTTAGTCTTTCGACACATTTTGAATCTATTTCACGAGGAGTGATAGACTCAAAAGACGTGATATATTTTCTTTCGATAGTTGCTCTTGCCCTTTTCGGTACAGAAACTGTTTTGAAAAAACGAAAGAACTAAGCTTTTTAGCTAATAATTTGTTTCAACAACTTAACGAAACAACAAATTTATTAACAAATTAATTTTAAAACAACAAGGAAATGAAGAATAAGAAGTCATTATCAACATATATAATTGGAATCCTTGCAATCATAATATTAGTGAATATTTTGTCAGACTATTTTTTCGTACGATTAGATCTTACCGAAGACAATCGTTACACAATGTCTCAGGCAACAAAGGATATTTTAGAAAATCTTGAAGAACCGGTTACAATAACTGCTTACTTTTCGGAAGATTTGCCACCCGATATTGCAAAAACAAGAAGAGCATTCAAAGAAATTCTGATTGAATTCGGAAGTCTTTCAGGCGGAATGGTAGTTTATGAATTTATTGACCCGAAAAAGGATAAAGAGACCGAACAAAAAGCAATGCAGGCAGGGGTTCAGCCGGTGCTCGTGAATGTTCGTGAAAAAGATAAAGTTGAGCAGCAAAGAGTATTCCTCGGAGCAGTTATTTCGCTTGGCGAAGAATCTGACGTTATTCCATTTATGAAACCCGGCGCTGCTATGGAATATGCCTTATCCTCAAGTATTAAAAAACTTTCGATTTCAGAAAAACCACTCGTAGGATTACTACAAGGCCACGGAGAAGCAAGTTTGGCATCTCTTCAGCAGGTCAGATCAGGGCTTTCAATTTTATATAATGCCGAAGAAGTAAGCCTAAGCGACACAAGCTCGAATCTCGACAAATATCAGTCGATTGCAATAGTTGCACCAACTGATTCTTTTCCACAAAGCCATTTTGCCCAGCTTGATAATTTTTTAGCAAAAGGCGGAAATTTATTTATTGCCTTCAACAGAGTAGAAATGGATTTAACAACAAATCAGGGGAAAACAGTTGAAACAAACTTTGACGCATGGCTTACTCAAAAAGGATTGACAGTTGAAAACAATTTTGTGATTGATCTAAATTGTGCAAGAGCTACAGTTCCTCAGCGATTTGGGAATTTTACTATGCAAGCACAAGTACTGTTTCCCTATGTTCCAATAATCTCAAACTTTCAGGAGCATCCCATCACAAAAGGGCTTGAAGCTGCTATGTTAGAGTATGTTAGTTCTATTACTTTTACTGGAGATACTTCAATGCAATTCACTCCTTTGCTTAAAACTTCAAAAAACTCAGCTACACTCTCTTGCCCAATATATATTGATGTTCAGAAAAAGTGGGATAAAAATAGAGATTTCACTTTACCAAATATTACAATTGGTGGAGTTTTGGAAGGCAATATTGCAGGAAACACTCACTCAAAAATTGTTTTAATTGCCGATGGAAATTTCCCTGTAAACGGCGAAGGAAACACTTATAAAAAACTTCAAAACGACAATGTAAGCCTTATGGTAAATTCAATTGACTGGCTTTCGGATGAAACCGGACTTATAGAATTAAGAACCAAAGGAGTTTCTGCTCGTCCATTAGACGAAGTTGAAGACGGAAAAAAAGTATTCCTAAAATGGTTCAATTTCCTTTTCCCAATAATTCTAATCATCGTCATTGGTTTTGTGAAAGCACAAATGAGACGAAATGTGAGAATAAAACGAATGGAAGAAGGATATATTTAAACGAAATATTTGAAAACCATAAATTAAAAATATCTAAAATTAGAAAATAATGAAATCGAAAACATTAATAATAATTCTGACAATATTAATCATAGCTGTTGCAATTACTAAACTAATTGACCACAATAAAGGCGAAAGGTCGTTTAAAAGTAAATTGATTACACTCGATTCAGCAAATGTTACTGTAATTAAAATTTATCCAAAATCGTACAATTTTCAGGAAGTAAAATTAGCAAAAGATAATTCTGACTGGAATCTATATTATGATAATAAAATTGTGAATGCGGACATACAGGCAGTACAATCAATGATAAATGAGCTAAGAGCACTTAAAACAATCCGCCAGGCAGCCCGCTCTTCTGAGAAATGGGAAAAATTTGAATTGACAGATTCTACCGGAACAAGAGTAGTTGTTGAAGAAAATGGTGAAATTGTTGCAGACCTTATGGTTGGAAAATTTTCATACAAACAGGCACAAAATCAAAATCCTTATCAACAGCAACAACAAGGTACTATGACAACTTACGTCAGGCTTACTGATGAAGATGAAGTTTACGCAGTATCAGGATATTTAAGCATGACTTTCAACCGTGAACCAAACTCATTCCGAAACAAAATGTTGCTAAATGCCGATATTGAAAATTGGACTAAACTATCATTCGATTATTCGCTTGAAGAATCGTTTTTGCTTGCAAAGGAAGGCGAAAAATGGACTTTGAACGGAATGCTTACAGATTCTGTCGAAACCCAAAACTTCCTAAATCAATTGGCTCATCTTTATAGTTCTGGATTTGTTGATGATATTGAAGAAACTACTCTAACAAACAATACACATAGTTTAACTATTGAGGGCAACAATTTTACACCAATCGATATTAGAGCATATTCGGCCGATCCTGAAAACGAATATATTATTACTTCTACTGAAAATACTAAAACCTATTTTAGTGGGAAATTAGAAGATTTGTTCAACAAAATTTTTGTGAATAAAATGAAATTTTTCAAAATGGAAGAAATTACGGAACCAGTTGTTGAATAAGTCAATTTCACCTACATTTTCAAAACAATTGCTTTAGTATTTTATTAAAGCCACCTTTAATATTTTAAAAATATAGAAATAAAACTTAAGTTCGCAGAGGGCTCGATAATAGAGGCCGATTGAACATTGGAGCTGCTAA
>Ga0209249_1000644_pt1 | contig 40670 bp, 68 predicted proteins | sample SaaInlV_200m_DNA_4_FD_184653 | JGI IMG/M metagenome (GOLD analysis project Ga0209249, IMG submission 184653) | Marine microbial communities from expanding oxygen minimum zones in the Saanich Inlet - SI037_S3LV_200m_DNA (SPAdes) (version 2) | ecosystem: Environmental > Aquatic > Marine >...
AACCCCCTTTAGGTTCTCTACGACTGCTGTGCCTTCTCCTGCTACTGGTTTGATTAAATACCTTTTACGACCATAAGAGGTTTTTTCTTCTAGTATTTCTACACTTATTTTCATTCCTTTGTGTTCTATGTATTTCATAATTTTAATCTATATCATCTTCTACTAAATCACTAATATCTATTTTTGTTGTAACTTCCCCCTCCGTGATGTGAAGTTCTAAATCACTTGAATAGTATCCGTTTTGACTGTTATAACAAGGTATAAAAACTTTTTCGTTATCGTAACCACAATTAAAACATAGTAAAAACCCCATATCTTTGACACTTTTAATAGTTAAATCTTTAAGTTCTTTGTCTACCAATCTTTCTTTGTAATATTTCATTATAGAGAAATCAGCATAAACATTTTCACAACAATCTTGGTTGTGGTAACTCTCTAACAAAACTCCACCATCTTCAAATTCAATAATTACTTCCTCATCTTTAATTACTAAATCTTTAATTTTGTTTTTAAACTCTTTGTTGTATATAATTTTGTTTTCCATAACAATATTGCTTATCTAGTAATATAATTCTCTAAAGTGAGAGATATAGCTACCAAATACCATAGTAAACGCCCCGTAAAAGAGGAACATCTTTCTGGTAGAGGGATTCGAACCCTCGCTACACAGACCTTTTACATCTGTAAATCTCTCGCTTCAAAGAACTATACTTCTATTATAAGCTATAGGGTGTCATTGTCAAGGGATAGGGTGTTAGTAACTATTCCCTCCCAAATAACCTTTTAAACAAGCCCTCTTTTGGTTCTAACTTTTATCCCCGCACTATTAGTAAAGAAATCTATTTGTCTTTGTCTTGCTTGTGCTTCTAATTCAGTATTATAAGTACCAAAGTTCTTACCTGAACCTGTGTTTGATATCACTCTCCATTTATTTTCTGTTTTTACTATCATTATATTAGTTACCTTATAATACCCCCTAAAAAGTCGCTTTATGATTAACCCAGTCTTCGTCTATTTCTACCTCTATTAGCGGTGCATCTCCCTCGTAGCCCCTAAGTTCATCTTTACTATTTAAATCGTTTCTGAGGCGTTCTGGGGCTTCCTGTGAGGTGTTACAAGTGATGTGTCTGTTCATCTGGTAGTTATTCCAGTTATATGTAACAAAAATTGCCTGACCCACTAAAATACCTATCCCAAGCATTAACATTATCTTTATTGTTTCTTTTATAAATTTATAGTAGTTCATTTTCCAGTTCTTCTAAAATCTCCTCGTAATATCCTTTATTAACTCTTATGATTTCGTGGCGTGTTCTATCTAGCTGGTCGTACCAGTTCTGCCCTCTGTTTAATATAATCTTGGCGTGAATACTTGGGTCGCCTGCTTGGTGGTGTCGCATATGACACCCATTACAGATAGGTATTAAATTACCCCAATCATATCTAAGTCTTGAAGATGTACTCTTAGGAAAAAAGTGATGCAAGCAAGATATAGGGTTATCGCATACCTCACATTTCCTGTAACGTCTCTTGCCCTCCTCCTGAAGTAACTTATCACACTTATTTCTAAGCTGTGAGACGTTTGATTTACCTTTTCTTCTGAGTGGTGTTCTTTTCATAAATTAGCTATCTTATTCATTCTCTTACTTCTCTTATTGGCTTCCTTTAAAAGAAGTTCATATGACTTTGGTGGCTTTATTATATCTCCGTCTAAGTCAAGATTTTGTACTACTTCTGCTATGTGAATACTTCTTGAGGTTACTGTTACTTTAGGTGTGGGTATTCCTTCTTCTATTAAGATTTCTTTTACATCCATTTCAGGGTACTTCATGTGTAAGGCGTTAATACTCCACCCTTCATCTCTTAAGATGATTATGTGTTGGCGTTTTGTTTTGTATGTTTTTAGTTCCATAATGTTCAAAGAATAGGATTGCAACAGCAGACTTTCATCTATGGGATACAACCCTAATCTCTAAAAACTATTCTGCCACCTCCTCTCCTTTGTCTTTTGCTACTTCTAGTTCTCCATCTTCACTACTGGCTTCAAGTTCTTCTTGTGTTTCCTCCTCTGTACCTTGTATTGTATCTTCTTCCATATTGTTTTAATTGTCTAGACTAATAAATATGTTAGACCTTTATTTAATTTTACAACGAGCTGGTGTGTGTGTCTAGACTACCTCTGTTGATAACTCTTAATACCTAAAAGCGTTGTCTCCGTTGTCTTCTTTGTCTGGCTGTCTAAAATAACCTAGAATGAATTTACTCTGTGCTTCCTTGTTATATTTTTCTATTGTTTGTTCTAGTTTTTCTATTTTCATAATGTTGGTAAGTTAGTTATTAAAAGAGTATCTTCTTATTTCATTTATCGCATTTATTAACCTTTTATGAATATCTGGTTTCTGTTTTGGTTTATCTATTACCAAAGAAATCTTTTGGTGTACTGCTTGACGACTCATTCCAAATACATCACCTATTTGTTGGTATGTATAACCTTTCTTTTTCATTTCTATCATTTCTTTCATATTTACTTTAGCTTTAATGCTGTGGCTAATCTATGCTTTTAAATACTTTTAATAAAGTCATTCTGCCGATTTATTTCTTCATATAGATGTCCTTTAGAGTTCATTACTTTGTGGTGGTCATACAGCACAATTCTTTTACAGGGAACGCAGTAGTCGTATTCTTTGTAATAGTAAGCTCCACTTTTCATCTTATCTGTTACTCTTATTTTTTCTCTTCTTTGCATAGGTTTACCACATTTACAAATCTCGCCATCCCCTATTATTTCGTAGTTTTTCTTTTTCTTCTTACTCATATTTTCATTTTATTGGCTACGCTTTCAACACCATCAGTCAATTCTTTATTTATAGGATTATCTAATTGTGGTATATCAGCTTTTTTTCCTACTAAGTTAATCATTCCATTTCCAATTAGAAACTCTACTCGCCTTGTATATTTTCCAATAATTCCTGCGTATCTGTCTTTAGCTCCATTTCTTGCAAGGATAGCGTGGTCTTCTCCGTCTAGTTTCCAATCTGGTGCTACTCCAAGTTCTCTATTCCAATCTTCTTTGACTGTGATGATGTCTACCCCACGAATAGGACGACCACCTATGAAACCATCTTTCTTTGACTGGAAAAGATAAAGAGCTTTTTCCAAGTCTTCTGGTGTTGTAATTGGTATACTTTCTCCGTTAAAGTTTATTTGTGCTTTGAAATATAAATTCTTCATAATTAAAATATTACTTCTGTTGCTTGACGACCTGTTTTAATCTTTTTTAGTTTAGGTATCAAACTATTAAACTTTTCTCGGAGCTTAGCTGTTGATAAAATATTCTGCGACCAGAAACTATCCTGCTGTGTCCATTTAATCATAAACTCTATCTGCTCATAGGTACGACCATCTATCCTATGAAGTTTATCTATATGCTCAGCCCAAGTATCACGATTTCCTTTCATCTGCCAATCGGGGTTATTCCTCTGAATTAACGCAACCATTAAATCTACTAGTTTCATATCGTCGGCTGTAAAACTAATATTAGAGGTTTTTTTAGAAGGACTTCCGTTAGGTTTAGTTAAGTTAGGTAAGGTTAAGTTAAGTAAAGTAAAGTGGGGTAGCCTTTCAAAGCCTTTCAAAGCCTTTATTTTATCAGGTAATTCTCCTATAATTCTTTGCATTCCTTTTAGGATATTTGGGTTATTTGCTTGGTTTTTTGCAAAATTGACTACGATTAACCAGTCGTCTTTCTTCATAAGTTTGTCATCTTTTTCAAACCGACCTAAAATCTTCTCCACCATCTCCTTATCAAAGCCTGTTTCATAGGCTATACGTTTAATTTTTATCTCATAAATACCTGCCACATTGCATAGTGGGTTGGTTAGAAGATATATAAATAGTAATTTTTCAGATGGGTCTAAATCCTCAACATAAGGGTCTGTCCAAAAACTATCATTTACTACTCTTTGCTTAGACATAATAATTTACCGACAAAAAGGGAGCTGTGTACTGCACGGGTCTCGAAAAAAACCCTGATACACAACTCCCTGCTTGTAATTAAATATATAATTAGTTTTTCGAGTTTGTGCATCTCTATATACTAATCTATCTAGGTTTATTTGTCAAGCTTTTCAAAACAACAACACCCACCTGTTACAGTGAGTGGTGTTTGCTTGTAGTATATTGGGTACCGTATCACGTTGCTATTACAGTCTACCACACTTCCCTCTTATCTGATAGGGGGGACAAACCAAAACCCCTAAGAGTAGGGGGATTGGAAAAGAATATGTAGTTGTGTAATGAGCGACTGGGGGTATTGTATCATAGTTTGAGGTTATCAACACTGTGGGGTTTACATAGAAAGTATATCGTATATAATTAGTAGTATGGAAACAAATAAAATATATCAAGGAGACAGTTTAGAAGTTCTTAAAACTTTTGAAGATAACTCAATAGACACAATAATAACAGACCCACCTTACGGACTTTCTTTTATGGGTAAACATTGGGATTATGATGTACCTCAAGTAGAGCTTTGGAAAGAGTGTTTAAGAGTTTTAAAGCCAGGCGGTACAGCTCTAATCTTTGCAGGAAGCAGGACACAACATAGAATGGCTGTGAATGTAGAAGACGCTGGGTTTGAGTTAAAGGATACGATTATGTATCTATACGGCAGTGGATTTCCTAAAGCAACAGACATACACAAACAGTTGTTGAAGAAATGCACTTGTGGTAATATGGAACTGTATGAAGCCAAACAGAAAGCCGAACGTGAAGTGCGACCTGTGTCCGAACAAGATGTATCGCAGACCATCAACCCTAAAGATAAACAAGGGGAAGTTTTGCAGTCGGAGCTGTCGGAACAAAGTATACACGGCACAATGCAAAGGGAAGAACCCAAAGAAAGCGGTAAGGGGAGAAAAGAACGGATTTTGGAAGGGGGGAATAACCTTGAAAAGACCAAAGGGAAATTACAAGGGAGTGATATATCAAAGATGTCCAAAGGAATATCTAGCGATGGCGAGAAAGGACGGCTACATAATGCAACACAGACTGGTAATGGCTCAACATCTAAAGAGGTTGCTGACGAGAACGGAGGTGGTACATCACATAGACCACAATCCGAGCAACAACTCAATCCAGAACCTTGTGCTATTTGCCAACAATTCCTTGCACAAGAAACACGAAGCTGGAACGGATGGAAATCACATGGGCTAAAGCCAGCATATGAACCTATCTTAGTAGCAGTAAAACCTAATGACGGAACTTATGCTAACAATGCGATTAAGTATGGTGTGGCAGGGTTGAATATAGATGGGGGGAGGGTTGGATTTCAAAATGAAGATGATGAAAAAGAAAGCAAAGGGAAAAATCAACACGCTAAATATCCAAAATCAGTTGTAAGAAATTCTGCTAAAAATGGAATATACCAACCAGATAATAGACCACCAGAAGATTATAACCCCACTGGTCGCTTCCCAGCAAACATAATCCTAGACGAAGAAGCAGGTAAGATGTTAGATGAGCAGAGTGGGGAGAGTTATAGTTCAGGTGGTACTGGTGCAAAATCAAAAGGCAAAATGGGGGTTTTACAATTTGAAGGACAAGCAACTGGTGGTTTTAAAGACAAAGGCGGTGCATCTCGCTTCTTCTACTGTGCAAAAGCAAGCAAGAGTGAAAGGAATGCAGGGTGTGAGGGGTTGGAGGAGAAGTTAATTGCACAAGGTAATCAAGCTAAGGCGGAACTTAAAAGAGGGAATATAGATTTTGAAAAGGGAAATAAACATAATGTAGTACGTTCATTGAAGAACCATCACCCAACAGTTAAACCCCTAGCACTTATGGAATACCTATCTACACTAACTAAGACACCAACAGGGGGGATTGTACTAGACCCCTTTGCAGGTTCAGGCACAACACTTATTGCTGCTAAAAACACAGGCAGAGATTACATAGGGATTGAAAGAGAAAAAGAATATGTAGAGATAACAGAGGCGAGATTGAAAGCTATCAAACAGCAAAAACTCCTTTAATACAGCCGTAGAAAGTTATCAACACCCCACCCCTTTACAAACTAATTAGATACTATATACTTACAATATGAGAAAACCATTAACAAAACCGCAACACCAGACTCTACAATATCTAAAAGACTTTAATAGTAAAAATGGATATATGCCGAGCTTGGATGAGATTTGCAAGAAGTTCAAGTTGAAGTCAGTGAGTGTCGCAAGTTACAGAATTAAAAAACTTGTTGAAGCAGGTTACATCAAAAGATTAAAAGATGTACCAAGAGGAATTATTATTAAGTAGTTTGACAACCAAATATCCTCCCCATCTTCTTGTAGAGATGTATGCGACATTACAACGACGACACTTCGGTCTTACTGAAAAGTAAACAGCTTAAGTTATCGCAAGTAATGTCATATAAAATTCCTGCCCCAATATTTATTGAAAGACAGTGAATATAAAAACCAAACGTCTCTACAACAAAATGGGTGGGATTAAATTTAACAGATAACATTAAAAGGGTATGAAATACGTAACAATCAAAGACGAAGAAGGCAACATTTTACCAAGAGCAATACTTCAGAATAATGATAAGTATGGAATAGAAGTAGTCAAAGAGTATATTGCAAAAGATAAAGATGATTTGAAGTTAGTAATTGTGGAATTAAAAGAAGTCAACTAACATTTACCAGCATTAAAGAAATAAAGAATATGAACTACACATCACACAGCAGATGGTACAAAGAAAAGAACTATGAACTCAGGCTTAAAAGGTTACTTAGGAGGGATAGAATAAACACTATACTTGGCTGGATTGTCGTGATAGCCATAATCAACATCTTCTTTTATTGGGCTTTAATTTTAAGATAATATGGAAAAACTAACATTTTATTTACTATGTTTTATGGCAGGAATCTTATTAAATATAAGTATCCACATAAATCAGATGGTAGATTTATTAAAATAAATAAAAACATTATGGAAATAGATTTATACGAGGAGTGTTTAAATTAACAGCAAAATCCCGCTACTAACGGGACTTAACCAAAAAACTCATATGTACTACAACACTAACACATTCAAGAGGGACTTACAATCTATGGATATACCCCACCTTAAAAGAGTTCAAAAGGACATAGTTAATCAATTAGATATGTCAGATGGCTGGGGAGAGTCTACACAGGAGCTATGGGAGGTCTTACAGACCATACCAAACTTCATAAGAAGAAAGATAGCGGGAGAACAGTATAAGAAGATTAAAGGTCGGCAGAGAGGACAAGAGATTGACCATTGTGGTTATGATGATGTTTTACACGAACAATTACTAGCTTAAATTAAGGATTATGGATAAAGATACACAATTTGTAGAATGGTTATGTGGAGATGAGGGTGTGGAGTTCCCTTTTGGCAGGGAATGTCCAGTAGTGAAGCTCCCAGACCCAATTTATCAGGAGAGTAGGTTTAATTTAAAATAATATGAAATATATAATCATTTTAGTCATAGTAGTTGTAGTATTAGGACTGTTCTCACTGTCACCTATGTATGCTTATATGACCGATAGTGAAGTTGAATGTACAGTTTCAGAGAAAGAGAGGATAGTAAAAAGCGATTCAAGTAAATATCTTATTTTCTGTGAGGAAGAAGTCCTAGAAAACACAGATAGTCTATGGTACTGGAAGTGGAACTCATCAGACTTTTACAGAGATATTAAAGTAGAAGAGGTTTATACATTCAGAGTTTACGGGTGGAGAGTACCATTCTTGAGTATGTACAAAAATATAATTAACATTAACCAATAAATAATATGACATTTTTAAACAAAGACTACGAAGTACCAAAAAGCAACAGCAACTACACAAAGCTACAAGATGGCGAGAACACTTTTAGAGTGTTAGGCAGTGCAATAGTAGGGTGGCAATACTGGACTAAAGACAAGAAACCAGTAAGACAAAAAGAAGTATTCACAGAGACACCTGAAGACGCAAAGCTAGATAACGGACAATTCAAACCAAAGCACTTCTGGGCTTTCCCTGTATGGAATTATGAAGAAAAAGCAGTACAGATATATGAAGTAACACAGGCAACAATACAGCAAGCAATTATGGCTCTTGTGAAGAATGAGAAATGGGGAGACCCTAAAGGATATGACATCTCTATCACAAAGACAGGTGCAGACCTTGAAACTAAGTATGCAGTAATGCCAAATCCACACACAGAGTTATCAAGTGAAATAGCAAAAGCGTATGAAGATAAGAAGATAAACCTCGAAGCCCTTTACACAGGGGAAAATCCTTTTGGCGAAAAAGAAACTCCTGAAGTAAGTGCAGAGGATAATCCCTTGAGTGAAGATGCCTTTTAACCAATACTAATATGAAAGCAGAGCAAAAAAACTATTGTATGGAATGTTTAGAGGAAATAACAGAATTAGATTGTTGTTGGAATATTTGTAATAGTTGTCGTAATTCTGTAACTGGGATATGAAAACACGCACAAAAATATCAAGTCAAGGAATACCAGAACTGACAGAAAATCAGAGAATATATTTAAAGGATAAACACGCTGGTAAAAATGCTTACATCACAATAGATGAGAGGGCTAATTCAGAGAAGATAGGATTTATAGAGGGTGCTATAAAGCAGTATTTCTTCTACCAGCACCTTCCTGGTGTCTATAAAGACTACTCAGACGCTCGGAATGGGCTAAAATGGGCTACTAACAGCACTAAATGGGAGTTAGATGACAGAGGTAACAGAAAGGAAGTAACGGTCTCTATGGCTGATATTTACGAGAATAAGACAAAGACACAATCCTTTATAGATAAATGCCAAGACTCTTTTATGCAGAATGGTTATGAGTTCCCAGACAGCGAGCATTTTAAAGCGTGGAGGGACTCAGGTGTAGGAGTAGATGAGGTGTATCCACCTTTACTTAGACTCAAAGAGAAGTACGAGGAGATGAAGAAACAAAACTTACCAGTCTGGCGTACCTAATTATTAAAACATTATGAAACCCCCCCGCTCCCAAACAATCATAGCAATAATACTCACAATGATATTTATTACTATTGCAGTATTAGTCTTAGCTTTTGTAGGGATTTTATTAGAAAACAAGACAGCGGTGGCTTACGAAAGACCAGAAGTATGGGAGTTACAAATAGAAGAGTCTGGTAGATGGAGTGGGTGCTCGGTTTCAGGGACGTGTTCAGAGAGTTTGACAAGACTTTACCTTAAAGACAGACCTAAATATTATAGTAAGTACGAACAAGACAGTGAGGAGTATTGGTGGGCTTATTGTACTTTAACAGATAAATGTAAATGAATATGATATGTCCTTATTGTAAAAAAGAAGCAAGATGGTGCGAAAATAAAGAACGCTATGGTAGAAATTACGGTAAATCTTATATGTGCTACTGGTGTCAAAACTGTGATGCGTATGTGGGGTGTCATCAGAATACTAAGAGAGCTTTAGGGACTATGGCAAATAAAGAGCTTAGGGGATGGAGAATGAAAGCACACGCTTCAATAGACCCTATCTGGAGGAATGGACACGCACACAGAAAAAAAGTTTATAAAGATATGAAAAGACACTTTGGGCGAGAGATACATATTGGAGAAAGTAATATTGAACAATGTAAAGATATTATTAAATGGGCAACAACACCAATAACTTGACCCACCTAAATCATATGGCATTATAAGAGTAATAGTTCTTTCTAAGTAGCAGTGGACGAAAGTCCCTCACCGCAGGTGTACATCGTGAAGCAGTGGAGGAGTGCAGAAGTCTAGCATAAGTGAAAGCGACCGACATAAGCGTCCTACGAAGCTGTGATAACTTCACAAGAAAGCGGTTGACTGCTACTTTGAGGGTGTTATTTATAGTTCTTTACAATTTATAGGAGAATAGAAATGAAAACTGTACAGAAGTGTTTAAAATGTGGAAAAGTAAACTTTAATGGTGTATGGTTCAGACCAAAAATCCTACAAAAACACTATTTAAGGAGGGTAGCAAACGGCACAATAAAAGGTATTACTTTAGTGATAGACTATTGTGATGGTTGTGCCAGTATATTAGACGGTATAGCTAAGGAGCAAAAACTAAGACAAAAATGTAACTGCTTAGGTCAAGGTAATTTTGATTAAATGTATATAAACTTGCAAGTTTCTATCTTTTCAAAGAAAGATGTAAACAAAAAGGAGGTTATGATGATAACCGTAATAAAAGCAGTAGCAGTGTTTTACTTCTTCTTTATTGTCTATCCTTGTAGGTATCTTAATTTTACACGACATTGGGATATGCACAGGCACAGACAAGCAGAAAGTAGAATGAGTAGGTATCGTTCAAGTAGTTAAATCCTTGAGCTGTATTAAGGGACTTTACAGCTTCAGGTAGCCACCAAAACATCGGTGGCTTTATTTTATAAACAAAGAAACCCGCTTTTACACGGGTTTCATTTACTTATAAGGGTTAGTTTATACTTCCCACTTCTGGGGCATAGTCAATCGTTTAGTAGATTGCTAGTACACTTTATCATATATCAAATATTTGTCAATAGGTATAACTGAAAAAAGCCCCTAGGAGGCTCTCTTCATTAGTATGGACTATTAACACATCAAATTGTTTGAACAACTTAATGTTTAATAATCTATTTTTCCGCCATATTAACTTAGGCGGAACTTTTTATTTCTCTGCTATTGGCTTTGTAGTAACCATTCTAAGTGAGATGTCCACTAGAGATTTTACTATTCCAACGTAACCTATCATATCTAAATCTGTGAATACTGCTATTGCTATACCTCCTATTGCCTGAATAATTGCTAATTTTACTGTACGTGATTTAAGTAATTGTTGCATATTATTTATTATTAACTAATAATTTACGACTTAAATATTCTCCTATAAAAATGTATAGGATACTTACCTCTTACCTGATACCTTTCTTTCCAGCTATCCAGTGTGTAATGTACGCTAAATAGCCCATTTTGGCTCTTGTTGGACATTATAACACCATTGTCACTCATTATACCAACGTGACCATTCTTGACCTCCTGAGTGCCTCCATAGCCTGTAGGAGAGATGATTATATCTCCTCTTAAAGGTTTAGTAACTTTGGCAAACTTTTTGTTCTCCTTTAAGGCTTTGTACATTCTATAAGTTGATACATCTCCTCCTACTTCTTCATTAAAGGTGGTAAATACTATATTGTTCACACTCTCAGCACATCCATACTCATCAGGAGCTACATCAGAGGGTGAGGCATCTTTACCAAGCCAACCTTTAGCAACAAAATACAATCTCTCTCCTGCTGGAGTTGAGAAGTTATATTTGACTATTAATATTTTGAAAAGTTCTTTCATATTACGCAAATGCACCTCGCCATCTAAACTTAGTCTTAGATTTCTTTTTAAAGATAATCGTCGGCTTCTCTGAAATCGTCATAGTCTTTTTAGGTCTTCTTTCTATTATGAGTGTTTTTTTAGCCATATTACTTTATTGTTATAATATAATCTTCTCTTAATTGAGATACTACTTTTTCTGTATCAATCGCACCATTACTTTTCAAATCTACAATAGTGTTTAAGGCCCAGACAAGCAATGGAAGTAGGATTACCACAATGACAGTTAAACCAACAGTAAAACCATACTGCCTTCTTTCTACTTTATTTACTCTGCCGTTTGTAAGTTTTGCTTGCTCTAAATTATCTTCGGCAATAGCCTTTAAATTATCTAATTTATCATTCATTGATTGAAACATTAAGTTTGTTTCGTTTTTTGAATAGTGTTCTTTCATATTATATAAATTAAAGATAAAATTTTGATAAAGTAATTATAAAGTAGTTATGAACAGGTATGTGTTGATTAGTTTGGGTGGTGTGGTATGGTGTGGGTATGTTTAATATTCTAATTTTTCTAATTGTCAGTTATTTTGTAATACATTTTGCGATATTTTGTATTGCTTTTATTGTCAGTCTATTTGAGTAAAGCTCTTATAGATTTTACAAGCCCTTCTGGGTTTATATTTCGTGCTTTCTCTATCGCTTCAGCACTTGTTTGTAATACAATATCTCCTATTCCTTGTGCTGATTTTAACTTACCAGTAACACCTCTTGCTTGTTGCACGCCTTTAGCCACCTCTGAAGCTAGACCTGTTTTAGCTTGTGGGCCAAATATTCTTTCTAAGTCATCTACAAATACTGTTTGAGATATTATGTCGTCTGAGAATTTACCACCTTGCGCTTTAGCAACCTCTTGAAGTTTATTCATTGAGTTTAGTACTGTAATTCTCGATTGTGCGTTACTTAATATACGCCTTGTTAGTGTTCCTATCTGTGCCTCTGCATTGGGAGCTGTAGCATCAAAGTTAGAACCTGCCGCCTTTATGAAATTATCCATAGCATTTTTTGTTGTAGAGAATGTTGTATTTACTTTATTGTATTGTGTAAAATTCTCATCAAGTGTTCCATCTAATGCTTTTCTTAATCCTTTTAGTATGGATTCGGTTTTACCAGTAAGACCCCCACTTGTTTTACCAAATGTTACTTGTTCATCAATAAATCCTTTAAGGTTATGCACATCAAAAGCATCGTCAGATACACCAGACATTCTTTTGACTATGGTATTTATTATATTTTGTGGTTCTGTTAACCCTTCTATTCTTGAACCTTCAAAGGAAGGTTTCCCGTTTCTAAATTTTACTCCTAAATTATCTAAATCATCTATGAATCCTTGTACCGATTCGGTTATATCAACTGGCTGACCTTTAAGATTCTTAGCTACTTGGTCAAGCTGTTTACTTGCTGTTTTATTTGCTGTGCTTACTACTTTAAATCTTTCCAGCACAGAGTCGCCAATTACATCACTTGGTCTATTTACCGCACCAAAGGTAGGGTCTTTTTTCCCTTTTTCTAATATATCTACCATCTGGTTCATCTTTAATTTATCTGCTCTAGATGAATTTTTAACTGTTGCTACTACTCCCTCATCCACCCCTTGTTTAATCGCTTCTCTTGCTACCTTGTCCTTTACTACCTGTCCTTGTGCTGATAACTTTTCTTTCACAACTGTCACGTCTGGCTTTGTTCTTAATAATCTCTCTGCTTCTTCTCGTATTGTTCTTCTGCTTTGTACTACACCAGAAACTCCACCTGTTAATGCCCCCAATACCCCTCCTGTGGCAACACCTAAGCCAGCCCCTAATCCTGCTGATTTAAGAACGTCTCCTGTACCCTTGCCCTCCTCTAGGGCTACACCAGCACCTGTAGCACCTCCAAATACTCCACCAGTAGCTGCTCCAGCCCCCGCACCTCGCAATGCACCGCCTGCAAAGGTTGTAGCTTTACCAAGTGCAAATGCTTTCGTTGCAAACTTTCCAAGAGTTCCACCTGCTGCGAATGTTCCTAACCGTAATGCTGAACCAGCTATCTCTTTACCAGTGACAAGTGATTCTCCAAAGTCTTGTTGTGAACCTGCTAAAAATGCTGTTAATTCTCTACTTCCCTCTAAGGCTTTCTCTAATCGTGATGTATCTTCCCCCCTTGCTCTTTTAGCTCGTATAAGTTCTAATCCTTTTTGTTGCATTGCAAATGTTTCTTCTTGCTCTTTAGCCAAAGTTCTTTGAATTCCTGGGGCTGCAATAGCCTGTCCTAATCCCTCTGCTATTTTTCTACCACCTGTTGCACCAAGTACAAACTTACCTACACCACTAAGACCCTCGGTAGACCTTTCACCTAATTCAAACTGATTACCTTGTGTTTGTTGGGTTTGTTGTTGCTGTATGTCTTCCAAAGAAAAGACCTTTTTGGGTTTTACCTCTCCATGTTGTTCTTGTAATTGTGCTAGTGTAAATGTTGCCATAATATTATTGTATTAACTCATATTCATCTTCTCCTATCTTTCTATATACCGACCCACCCATATTTAACATAGTTCCTACTGGTGCTGTTGCTGGGTCTAAGTCTAACTGTGCTTCACCTGTAACAACATCAAAAAGTTTAGAGGCTGTTGGTATTCTAGCGTTTACTGTCCCTGTAATTCTATTCTCAAGTTGATTTAATGCTCCGTCTATTGTAGCTAAGTTAAGTTCTATACTTGCTGTACTTCGTGGGTTTACAGATGCGTATTCTCGTGATTCTGCTGGTGTAAAGGCTGCTCCTGTCATTATATTCCTATATGTTTGGAATTCTCTTTGTAATTGTACCGCTATTGCTGTTGCTTTAGGGTCTTCAGCAAGTATTCCTAGTTTACGCTCTATTTCTTCTGTTTTACCTCTCAATAAACTCATATCCCCTCCCTCTGCTGCATATTGTTCAATAGTATTACGCATACCCGCCATTACTTGTATATCATTTCTTGAATTAGCAAAACGAGTTTTTACTGTGCCAGTAAGTGATGCTTCAACATTATTAGCAACTTCCGCATATGCGGTTGCATAATCTCCATCAGCAACAGCTTTTGTTATAGCACGCCTACTTGTCTTTCCCCTTTCTGCTCCTACAAGGTTAGACGCTGCATCTATAATACCTGCAAATTGTCCTGATGCTTCAGTTGATATACCACTTGTATCTGCAATAATTCCTGCGGTTTGTGCTTTCGTTTTAGCTTGACTTAATCGTTCACTCGTAATTCTTTCTTGTAATAATTGGCTTTCCAGTTTTTCTTTTCCTAGTCCCCTTTCCGCCTCTAACTGCTTCTCTTCTCTATCTAATATCCTTTCTACCTCATCTGCTTGGAACTCTTGCTGTTGTCCAAATAAGTTAATAGCAGTTGTAGCTGCGAATTGTGCTTGCCGTCTTGCTGTTTCTTGCCCTGATTGTAGAAGTGTGAGTTTGTTTACTCTTGCATTTATTCTTTTATCAAAAGTATCACTTACATTTTGAGCTCTTTGTCGTTTAGAAGACACTGATGAGAATGGGTCATCTTGTATATCTGCTATTTGTCTATCTCTTTCATTCTCTAAGTCTTCAATTTCATTTGCTGTACTGGTTACTTGTTCTCTAGTATCAGGAAGTCCTGTCATCTGCATTACTTGTTGTACTATATCTGAAATAGTACCAAATGGGTTAGTTTGAAAACCTTGACCTACTGCTTCTCCTGAGATACCAAACTGACCTAGAGCTTGGTCTAGTTGTTCTTCTGGTGGGTTTACAAGTTCTCCCTCTGGTGATATTTCTGCTCCTGATGGTGTAAAGAAGCTCTCTGCACTTGCCGCAGCTTGTTCAAAAGTCTGGTCTGCAAGGTCTTGTATTGGAGATATGGGAGTTTCAGGCGTAACAGCCACTGTAGGGGCTTCTGCCTGCTCCCCTGACTGTTTAATAGTTTCTGTTATTGCACCCGCTCCTGCATCCACTGGGGGCTGTGCAGGTTGTATCTGTGCTGTTTGTTCTACTGATGCAGGAAGTTCAGGGGTTGGAGCTACTACGTTTTGACCTTGTGCTGGTTGTAGAGCTGAACCATCTACCACTTGTCCTTGCTGTGGAGCTTGTGGTGTACCCTCTGGTGCTAGTGTTTGCTGTTGAATATTTAAAGTTTCCCCTGGGAAGATTACATTAGGGTCATTTGAGCGAAAACCAGAAACATCTTCAGGGCGTACATTAAAACGCTTTGCTATTGCTGAAACTGTATCTCCTGCTTGTACTTGATGTTGTTGTGGCATATTAGAATTGATTACGTTTTATAAGGGCATCTTGTATATCTCCATGAACCACATTAACTCTTTTAAACATACCTCCTCTAGTCTTGTATGTCTTATAGTTAAATTGTTCATCAAGGTAATTCTTAAATACTCCGTCTAGTATCTGTGTTGCTCTGTCATGATGGAAGTTTGCTACGTCTTCTTTCTTTTCTCTTGTATTAGCATACGAAAGCACCTCTTCCACAATAGCGGTATTACCCTCCTCATCTCCATTAGAGAAGATTGTTGTTGAAGTAAGCTCAGTCATATCAATAGCTACAGGTGGGAATTGACCCCAAGTTGTAAGAGTACCTGATGCGTCTGTGTTAGGATTTATATATACAGTTCTACCAAAGTCAGAGAAGATTTTATCTGTTCCTGATGCTTCCTCTTCTTTAAATATTTGATAGTCTTCAAAAGTAACCTTTTCAAATCTCTTACCTCCTATTTGTAGTATTCGTATAGAGTCTGCTTTAATTCCTTCAAAGTTCCATTCCTCATTAGCTGAGGTATAAGTAGTTTCTTGTTTACCCTCTGAGAAAGGCCATTTCCTATAAGCAGTAGCCCATCTCTCTGCTTGTTGAATCCAATCATCTAAGATTGCGTCAGTATAAAAAGCTGTGGTAGTTGTGATACCTAGTTTTACTATTACGTCATTTTTTATATCATTTGATGTGACTAACATATTATATTGAAGTTAAGGTTACCTGATTCCATTGTGTATTAAGTGTGTCATAGAAGTAAGCTGATGTGCTTCCCCCTGCTCTCACTAAGACGACCTGTTGTGAGAGTTTCTTTGGTGTATAAGTGGGTGCTTCTGTAAAGGTCTCTATAAACCCTTCTATGTTAAGAATGTGGTTTTCATTTGGTACTTCTGGTGCTATGTTATTTGATTGGGTCATATCCTATTCTTATATATTTATATCCTATTGCTCCTGATGATGGATTTATTCCAAACTGAAACATATTTGATTTAATATCTGAGGGGAAGCGTGTAAAGTGTGTAGCTGTTGAGTATTCTTTACTCTCTATTATATTTGTTGAGCCATCTAATTTTACTTCAGAAAAAGTAGCAACTGTACTTATAGTAGTTTCATCATGTATTAAATCAAATCTTTTAACCTCTACCTCACTATTATAAGTCATTCTATTAGTTCTAAACTGTCCATTTGTACCAGCAGTATCTAAGTCTATTTCATTTAAGTCGTCATTATCTGTTGCCATTAAAAGAACATTATCTCCTTTATAATGAAGATTGTTTATATCATCTACTGCTTCTCTGTGTAGTTTCCACCAAGCATTTCCATTACCTAGATTCCCATAACATAGAACCAACCGACCATCTCTTATAACAAAGATATCCTCCATATTAGTCATACTTTGTGAGTAAGTAGTACCTGATGTTTCTAATACCTTATTTAAGGGAGTTAGTCCATTACCATCAAATATACCTACATTCTTACCCCAAGTTACAAATATAGTACCTCCTACATTCCTTGTACCCTCCACCTGTGCCTCTAGCTCTACTTCTCTACTCCACCCATCTACTGATGCTCCTTGTAAAGTAGGGTCACAGTAATACACTTTCCCTGCACCATTTCTAGTGTGTGAGAAGTCTGCTGTACCACCTGTAAAGGCGAGCAGGGAAGTACCATTAGGGTGTTTTCGTAATGAGGTTATATTCTGTCCTGCTGGTAGGGTAAACGCTGTACCTGAAGTTGTGCCATCATAGTAAAGAATTAGGTTTTTATCTCCTACAAAGAGCTTCTTTTCCACCACTTCTACAGGATGACGATATGATGAATCTAATCCACTCCACCAATCTTCTGTAACAGTTCCCATATTGTTATCAAACTGCCCTATTGTTGTCTTTGAGGTGAAGTAGAAGTTTCCATCATTAAAAGGAATCATATCTGTTGAACCAAGTTGATAAGTATAGTTTGCTGCGGCAGCTCTTTTATCAGTAAATGTAGTTCCATTATATGTATAGAAAGAACCATCATCTGCTATATAATAAGCATCATTACCTGTAAGTGCAGGGTCTACGCAAGAGGCTACTATATTACCTGTGAGAGTCACACCAGCTCTTTCTGTTGGACTCTCTGTGAAATAAAGCATCCCTTTTGTCTTGGATAAGTTTATACCAAATGAGTCTGGTGAGAAACCACCATCTGATAAGTCAGGGGATGAACTCTCTCCTGATATGAAACTTAATGCTTTTATTTCTGTTGATGCCATATATTATTTTCAATAACTTTTCTCTCTTGATGAAACCTGCAAAATATACCTTTTGGTATCTCTACTCCACATTTCTTACAAACTTTTGTATTTCTTGTAGTCTTCATTAGTAATCAAACTTATCTAAGTCTACTTTGTAGTATTTACCTCTAAAGAAGTACTTATCTGCTTTACTTAATTTAACTCTTCGCCATCTTATCTCTCTAAAAAGTGCATTAAACTGCTGTCTGACACTCTCATCTTCAAGTAGTGTGGTTATAATCCTACGAAATAACCTCTGCCTTTCTTTCATATCTCCTATTATTTCTCCATGTTCTAACCAAGGTAGTGCTTTTGTAAACGCCTTTGCTGGGTTAAAAAACTTAAGAATAGGGAAGTATGAAGCTAGCCATTGAAGTCTAAAACGATAAGAGTCATCTTCTTGTAAGATAAAACATATTAAGTCCCTTAATTGTAGGTGTGTACCTATCTTAGTCCACGCTCTATGTATCTCTCTTACAGACTTAACCATTTTACTAGCAGGTAGCCTGTCATATTCAGTATCTTTCATCAATTCATAGATGTTTTCTAGTGGTTTACACACATTAAATGGTTCATTTGTCTCTAAATTAGACCAGTTATCGTTAAATATCTGATTCTTTATTTCATGCTTTAGTTTAGATAATTGACCATATAAGAGCCAACCACGAGGGAATCCAGGGAATATATGGGGTTCTCCATCCATTTGCATCACTGTAACACCATCTATTTCCATTACTTTTGCTTGTACAGCATTAGTATGTTTCCAGTATTGAACCATAGGCATCTTAGCTGGGTTCTTCCGTAAAATTTTAAAGAACAGTCTTTTTAGTTTTATAAACATAAGGGTATGCTCGCTCCCTTTCGTGTAGTCAGGCATTCTGCGAAAGGAGAAATGTCCGACTACGAACGAGCTAATTAGCTACTAAAAACTACCAAAGAGCATAGCTCCAAGCTTCCTTGCTAAATCAGGTACTTTCGCTCCGTAGAGGAATAGTCCTTGATATAGTTTAGCAAATTGCTTTTCAGCATCTACAACTCGGGACTCACTCCATTTGTCTGCAAATGTAACGAAACCGATTTGGTTTGCTGGAATCTGGTAACCTGTTACTCCTGCCGTTAGTGCAAGGTCTCCACCAAATCCTGCCGCTGTTGAGCGACCTGTTCTAGTAGATACTCTTGAACCTGCTGCTGAGTGAACATCAAACCCACCAAGTCGCATTACACGACCATTTAGAACTGTACCTGAGAAAATCTCAGCAATTCCTGTAGGTTGTAGTTCACTAGCTTGACGAAGCATAGTGATACCTGATGGCGGTAGTGTGATTTTACGAGATTCCGTTGGAACTTCGTTTTCATCCAACGCTTCTGATAGAAGAGTTGTTTGGTCATAGATAGTAGAAGCTGTAACCGCTGTTGCGATTGCTGCTTGAATCTCCCATCCAAGACTTGCCATTGTTGTCAATTTAGCATTTCCATCTCCATATTTAGGGAATGAAATACCGTCTCCACCGAAGAGTCCACGTAGTGTGTCTCCTTCTGCAAAGTCAGAACCTCCTGTTGCCTCATCCCACTCTGTAAGAGTAGCTGAGATTGAACTTGTAACTCCTGATATTCTATACCAAGGAGAAACAAAGGCTGCTGTTGAACGAAGTCGGAATCCTTTGAATAGGTCTGAACCTTCAAACCCTGTCATGTAAAGAAGACCATCTGCTGGGTTTTCAGCAGGTGATACTCCACCTCCATTCACTACGTTGGTTGAGATTGTTACTGTTCCGCCTGTTGCTGTTGTAGCAATAGATGCCATAGTCTGACCTGAGCCAGCTACTATGATGTTTGTACCAATCCATGAACCTGCTTTAGCATTTTCAGCGGTCTTATTCAATACATATGTATCAATTTCTCGCTCAAGTACTTTAGCAGAGTTCTCAACAAGGACATCAGGAATATCTCCACCGTATGTGAAGAGGTCTTCCAATCGGTCAAGAGAGAAGTTGTAACTCTTTCTTTTCTCTACGATAAGTATATCTTCGTGGTCTACGATTGTTTCAGACGGCATGTCTGACCCAACTGTGTAGTCACTTAGTAGTATATCGTTAAGGAAAGATAGAATGTTTACTCTATCTCCTGGCTTTTTAATGTCTCCTTCGTAGTTTCTGTTTGCAATAGCGTCAACAACTGCACTCTGGTATACCTTTCGGAGTACCTTAGATGCAAATTGTTCACCAAAATTACTTAATGTTGCCATATTATTTTATATTATATAGTCTTCTGCGACCTACCCCTTGAACTTAATCTGACCCTTTTTAAGCATCTCACGATACTTAGGACCATCGTTCTTACGAACATTCTCTATGTCTTCAAGGGACATTCCTGTTGTTTGAGGTGCTTTGTTACCACCAGTGGCCTTTTCAAGCCCTTTACGCCTAGTTCCTAGTAAATCTTTATCTACTAGAAAGGCTTTGGCTGCGGTCTCAAGTTTCATACCTGCATTTTCAGGGTCTTGGTGGTACTTTTCAAAGTCTTCCCAAGTCTCTTCAAGTTGCGGGTACTTCTTAGTAAGTTTAGATTGTCCGAGTTCTGACTGTAAAGCCGTAACATCGTTTTTCAACTTACTAACATCCTCATCTTCAAATTCAGAAGAACTATCGTTAGTGTCTGATAATTCAAGCTCTTTAACACGAGCTTCGGCTTTCTTAGCTCTCTCAAAGTTCTGAGAACTAACGTCAGCCTTCTTCTTGAGTTCTTCTAAGTCTTCAGGAGATACTGTATCTTCTTCAGTCTTAGTTTCCTCAACGACAACCTCAGTTTCTACTTCGGCTGTCTCTTCTGTAGCTGGATTTTGAGGCACTACTTCCTCTTTATTATTTTCCATATTTATGAGTTAATGGTTCTCTAATAAAATGCGTGTGTAAGATGCACGCCCCCTGTAAAGCTATTTAGCCTTGCCTCCATTTATTGGGCTACCAAATCTATCACCAGCACCAGCATGTGGTTGATTACCGATAGCTGTTGATGTGACCTTTCTTTCAGCTACTGGGTCAGGCTTTAGACTGCCTGCAAAGTTAGCTCCTTTTATCTTAAAATCTTTTGATGTATTTCCAAATGACATATTTTTTGTGTTTAGTTAATAAAAAGACGAGAACTCCTTGATGAAGTTCCCGCCTTTGTATGGTTAGGGTATTTAATTACTTTTAGTGTAAATTACTTTAATAAATCTGTCAAGTATCTTGTTAGGTTTTCCTTCTCTGTTGTCGGTGCGTGGATTAGTTCTGTGAATGTTCGGTAGATAGAATGCTGTAAAGCTAACATAGATTTCTTCCTATCTTCCATATCTATGTCTCCGAACTGTGCCTCTATCATATTCTTAGCACCCTCACAAAACTCTACAATGTCTTTAATCTGTATTTCTTCCTTATTAAGGACAGCTTGCCATTGTTCAAACTGTTGTCTTTCTTCCTTATCAAGCTCTGTTACGTCTTTAATTCCTCTCTTCTTGAAGATTTTTGATAGTATATTGTTCATATTAACCTACGTTTAATGTTAATAAAGTTGGTACTGGTGTAGTGCTACCTCCTGCCGCTGGAACTAGAGGATAAGCTAAACCGTCTCCGTCATTGTATAATTGACCTATTTCTTCATCAGTTAAAGCACTATCCCATATTCCCACTTCATCTATAAGTCCATCCATAGTTGGTGCTGAAACAGTTGCATCAGCACCTATAACAAAATCATCTGAGTTGTCAGATGCACCTACCTTTGTCCCTGTCTGTGGTGTTTGTTCTACTCCGTCAAACCATACGGAGAACTCCTTTGAACTTAGTGTGTAACGACATACAATATGAAACCAAGTGCCGTTAGTAAAGTCTTTGGTAAAACTCTTTGTCTCATTACCACCATTATTGATTGCAAAACGAAGACCTAAAGTATCATGATATGTTATTGCATACCCTTCATTACCTGATTGTGGAGACTTCTGAAGGAACATTATTTGATTCCCTCCTGGTGGTTGTGACTCCATTTTAACCCACATTGATACAGTCATATCTGAACCAGCTATGTCTAGTCCTGTTTGGGCGGCATCAGTAATAGTGAGACGTTCATCATTAGCTTCTTCAAAATCCGCCGCATTATCAATAATTCCAGTACCAAAAAGAACTGTATTCGCATCTTGAAGAGTATTACCATTAGCAGTACTGTCTGCACGTGTACCACTCTCTTCATCTAAGTCCCAGTATCCTTGTAAATTATCTGTTAGTGCCATAATTATATTTTAATTACTTCTTGCCAATCCTTTGTACGACCTATTCCATGACCTGTTTGTTTTACATAATCTTTTCCTAACTCTGTTTTTCTTTCTACCACTGTAAAACCAATTTCATCAGTACCTTCATGTGTATGAATTTCAATATCTGGTGGTATATCTGTATAATCTACATCTTTGTATTCTTCCGCATCATTTCTACTTTTAGGTTTTTTGCCGCCTTTAAGAACTTGGAAGTATTTACCTCGCTTTTTTCTATACTCTTCTTGTTTTGTTAGGATTTTTTGAAAGTCCATTATACTTCTTTAGTGAATAATGCCGTTATATCTACTGTTGTACCTGTAATATCTCCCATATCTACAGTCCAGTTATTACCTGTATCTGCTTGTGGGTATGGTATCGGTGGAGCTATACCAGCGGTACTGTTTGCAGGTATCTCTAGACTCATAGAAACATTACCTGCTGTAACAGCTCTAATATCTACTAAGACAGCTGCATCTGATTGATTAGCTCCCATTACCCATACAAGGTCGTGGAACTCTCCTGCTGAAGCTGCTAATAGTGTAGCTTCCGTACCAGTAGCTAGTGATACATAAGCTGTAGCTCTTAAATCTCTTACATTATAAGGTAACACTACTTGTCTTCCTCTTGTATCAAATGTTGCTGATACTCTATCACCGTTTCCTACTGCTGAAGCATTAGCTGTCCTTGCTACACCTCCTACCTTGATTGGATTAGAGTCACCATCTGCTTCATCTGCTGCTTTGTCTCCTATAATTGCTGTAGTTGAAGCTATAATATTTGTTACTTCTACAGAGTAAATAGCCCCTGATACTTGTTTTACATCTAGTGTAGAAGCCCTTAACTCGGTGTCTGTTAATCCTACTGTGCTGAGAACATTTACACTTGATGATGCCCCACTTACTTGTTTGACATCCAATGTTGAAGCTCTAAGCTCTGTATCAGTTAATCCTACTGTACTTACTACATTAACACTTGCTGTTGCACCAGATACTTGTGATACAGGTACTGATGTAGCTCTAAGTTCTGCGTCTGTAAGTCCTGAACCTCCTGTTTCTACTGATACTCTTACTCTGTTATCTGCATTAAATACTCCTGTTGCTGAAGTAGAACCAAAAGCATCTACTACATTTACAGAAGATATCGCATTTGTTGCTTGTACTATTCTTAGTGTTTCACCACCTATTTCCCCACTTCCTGTATCTGCTGAAAGTGTAGCTGAAAGTGTACCTGTAATTGGTACTGGACTTCCACTGTCATTTATAATCTTAACAGTTCCTCTACTTCCACCTCCGCCACCTCCACCTGAAATAGCTGTGATGTTTTCTAATAAATTAACTATTGCACCATTCTCATCCCTTAACTGAACTGGTAAAGGATTTTGTAAATCAACGCCCATTAGTCCTACGAATCCCCGTATGTTCATCTCGTCAGGCATAACCACATCAGGTACTCTAATAGGTGGTACGGTTACATGAACTCGTGGTTCTGGTACGTTAATTGTTGGTACTTTAATCTCAGGAACAGTCACATTTGACGGTGTTCCCTCTACTGTTATTTGAGAAAGAGCATTTAGTAAATCTGATTTATCTACTTGTGCTGTCTCTCTTATCTCTTTCAAGAATGGCTTAAACATTCTTGCCACTTCCGCAGCGACAGAAGATACAATGTTTGAGCGGTCTCGCTTAAATTCATTGTTTATCATCTTCCCTCGTGCGTTGTTGATAGCATTATTTGCTATGTTTAAATCATCATTTGCCATAATAATTGTTGTTAATTGTTAATAATTTACGCTATTAAAGCTATTAATTTGTCATATAAATCAGAATTATCTGTCGGTGCTTCTGTGTCTATTGTATCAACTACAAGTGCGTTAGCCACTGTATTATATGATACTGTCCACTTTCCATCCTGTAAAACTACTGCCTCAACAAAAGTATCTCCATTCTTTAATTTAATATCTATAAGTTTATCCTTTCTTATTGTCACTTTGTCATATCCAAGAGCAGAACTGTAAACTCCTAAATCTACTTTAATACTATTTGCTGTTGATGTTATTACTACGTTTGCCATATTATGATAATTCTCTTATTGTCATTGATGCGTGGACTGTGATGTTGTTGGTAATTGGTGTTACGATAATTACAATTTCATCTACTGTATTATCTATTTTAGCTCCTAATCTAAGTGCATTTGGTGTCGTAATACTTGTTGGTGCTACTGTTGAAAAGTATCCTCCATCTATATCAATCCCATTTGTAATTGTATTTGTTGATGCTCCTGTTGCTGTTTGTAATGCACTATTTGTAGCATCTGCATAAGTAAATGTTCCTGCTACCGTAGGATTTAAAATCAAATCCCAGTGTGCTTGGTCATTCTGTGTAGTAGCAAGTGCTGATATATTTTCAATAATCACTGATGCATCTAGATGAGTTGATTTCAGTTTTATGCCTAAAATAGCATAAGAAGTTCCTGCCGATAAACCTGATACCGCACCTGAATCAAAGTGTCTTAATATCCCAGTCTTCTGCAATCCTCCTTCTGACATTACAGAACAACAAATATGTTCAAGTGTTGAAGCTACGCCAGTTCCATCATTTTCTATCTCATAACGCATCGGTAAGTTAGGTGTAGACATATATACTCCACTAAGAACATTAGAATGATTAAACTCATGAACATAAATAGGAATACCTGCTATGACGAATCCAGCTCGTACTCGTCCAACACCAAGCCATTCAAGGTCTATAATAGTTATTTGTGATTTGGTAAAGTCTAAATCAATCCCACTAGCTCCATTTCCATCCATTGTATCAAGATTCCAACTAGCTTGAGATACAGGGTCGTTTACCACACTGCCTGTTGCTTTAGAACGTATAACAAACTGTACTGTTCCTTCATTGTCTTTTAAGAATATTCCATTATCATCATCGTAATATCCCCACCCTCTTGTGATACCTGTTTCACCTCCTAATTTATCAAGTGTTCCTGTTGCAAAAATTAACTGACTCTTCCCAGGCTGATAATTAAACCGCATAAATGTCTGCCGTACTCTACGTCCTGCTGTATTGAGTGCTACACCTATTACAGTTGAAGCTGTGTCTGTGGAATGGACTGATGTTGTAGAACCACCTGATACTTCTGAATCATCCCAAAATAGAGGTGCGCTATCCCATAATTGCTTTGAATCAAATATTGTCTCAGGATTAGATACTCTCCAACGAGCAAAGGCATCTATTGATGGACTATCTTGTGCTGTTATCTGTACTTTCTGTGTGTTGTTGGTTTGATTAGCAATTAAAGTGTTTTGCTTTTCTTCTGTTGCTGGATTGATTTTACTTCCATCTGCATTCAAGATACTTGATTTACCTATCTTACTACTATTTCCACCTCCACTAGGGAAACTAATAGGCTTACCCTCATCATCCACCATTTTAACTGGTAGAGGACTGTCCCCACCTTTCACAGTCATTTCATCAGGCATCATTACCTCTGGTATCTCAATAGGTGGAATGATTGGTGTGTCAGGTTTCTCTACATTCACAGTTACCTGAGGTGTAGGGACTTTTATTTCAGGTATCTTAATCTCAGGCATATCAGGAAGTTCCACTGTAACCTTAGCTTCAGGTACACTTATTTGGGGTATTTTGACCTCGGGTGCCTTTATTTCGGGTATTACGATGTCAGGTACTGTTACATTAACAACAGGGGGTTTTACCTCAACTTTGGGCGTTGGTAGTTTTAGTGAACTTAATGCTTTTGTGAATCCACTTACTATCTTGTCACTTACATTCTCCAACATAAAAGATAGGAGACCTGTCTTAATCTCATCCTTTGCGTCCTGTTTCTTATCACGAACCTTTTGTTTCAGTTCCGCATCTACTTTTTTAAGGAACTCGCTTGCCATACTATGCTGTTAATTCGGCTAAACTGTTCTGTATGTCTCCAACAAGCCCAGTATTATCAGGTTGCTGAGGAGATTGTTCTCCTTGTGGACCTAATATTTGCTGTACTGGTTGCCCCGTCTCAGCTTCTTCTACCTGTTTAAGCTCTTCAGGAGACAGATTAAGAACATCAAGCATTCTCTTTTGTGCTATCTCTTTAAGAGCTTGGTTTTCAGGGAACTGTTGAAGAATAAATGTGAACTTCTGAATTGTCTTGAATGACTCTTGTTCTTGTTCAGAAGATGATATTACTTGTGGCTCATAACCATCTTTAGAAGCCCAGTCAGAAGCGTATACTTTCTTTGAATATAACTTACCGCTTCGTCCTACTTTGTATAGGCTTATAACTCTTGGTTTGTTTTGGTGCATAAGTTTAGCCCACTTCCAAGCTATCTCATACCAAGCCATCTTATAGAACTTAGCCATACCAATAGTCCTTTCTACTGACTTACCTGTAAGTATCTCTATTTCTCCAAGAGTTTGACTTCCCTTTTCACTCTCCCCTTTCTCAATAGCAGTAGCGCCAGTTCCCCTCTCTACTATATTTGTAAGAGTTTGAATAGCTGGCATTGTGTCATCAAGTCCTGATACTTCTACTGGTTTTATAACTTTATTAATATCTTCTCCTGGTGGAGCTGGAAGCATAACTCCTGGTCCTGGTGTGTAAGTTTGAGGTGTGTAGTTCTGATTAGGTAAGAACCAGTGCATTTGGAAGTTCTTTAATGTCCTGTTCTCCACAAGTTGTGAGAACCATACATTCATTACCTTATTTGGTGTTCTTACTAGGTCTGCTACTGAATCAGAGTATATATCAGTAGTTTCAGGGTCTTCTACCCATACTGTGAACGGCCAGAAATCAACACCTATTAAGTCTTTAAGTGTATCATTAGACAGTTCTACTTGGTTATCTGCATACACAACAACTCGCCTTTCCCATTCTTTCTTATCAGAGTTCCATACTTGTGTGTAATGTTCTGTAAGATTTACAAGTCTATCCCCCCCTGCAATCAAAGCAAAGTCAGAATGTTCTACACCCATAGATTCTAACCTTTCCATCTTCTTTTCAAAGATTTTCTTATTTTCTTCACTCTGTGTAAGTCCTGGTGTTGAATCAAGCCATCTCTTTAGCTCATTCTTACCCTCTGTTGTGTATCTATCATCAGCTAATATCTCTTGTATAGTCCTAAATATGTTTTGCTGGACTACATACCGTGCTGATTCTATATCCCCTACATTCATCAACGGGTCAAAGGTAATATCATAGACATCGAGTGTGTCTATATCTATTCCTTGATTAGATATATTAAGTTTCTTTGTACTTATCCCATAAAGCAATACATTCTTCTTATCTATCACATCTGTGAGTTCTAGTTTGTTTTCTCTAAAGTTAGCATCCCACATCTCTTGGAATAGTATTTCTTTGTCTTCATCTCCTCCTTGTTCTTGCCATTCTATGTTTGGTGCATCATCTATCTTAGATAGAAGAGTTTTAATTGTCTCTTTCATCAACGGGATATTAACCGCTTGACGTTGTGTTAAGCGATTTGTCTTTATTTTATTACGATACAGTTCATAGTTATCTTTCCAATCCTCATGTTTACGTTCTTGTAACTCAGTTGAGGCTGTCTTCTCTGCTATAAGACGTTCCATTAATGTATCTGTAACTAAATCTGGTGTTTCATCTGGCATATTATATAAAATAAGAGCGAAGTCTGGTTAAAGACTCCGCCCTTTGGGGGTTAGGATATTATTAAATTAAGTGTACTATGTTAGATTTGGTTGTCAAGTGGTTTTGCAGGATTACCGACAACAGTCGTACAACTCTTAACGTTCTTTGTTACTACTGCACCTGCGCCAACAACACAACCTTTTCTTAAAGTGACTCCTGGTAATATTGTAGCATTAGCTCCTATAATCACATCATCCTCCACAATTATCGGTCTCCACTCTTTACCTTTAGATGGCGGATGTTTGTCATTTGTAAAGCAAACATGTGGTCCTATGAATACATTATCACCTATTGTAACTCCATTCGGAATAAACACAAACTCCTGATAGTTTACATTCTTTCCCATTACTACCTCGTCTCCTATGAATACAAACTTTCTTTCATTCATTTTTTCTTCCTCCTAAAAGCCCAATAGTCTAATTGAACACCTTGGAACGTACCACTCTGGTCAAAGTGTAACACAGCTTTACCGTTCTGTAAATCAAATGCACCAGAACCAATAAGAGCAGTTATTATCTCTTGATATTTAAAGGCGTTAGTCTCTCCTTTATCTGGTACATCTATTTCTATTATCATATTCCTAGTTCATTATAATAAGGGTTAACTGGTGCTGATTGTGATGGCATCTTGAAGTTCGGCTGTTTGAGTACTGAAGATAGCCCATATCTTATTGCATCCATAGAGTGATTGAAGATATCTTCTGGCACATTAGGACTTATAAAGTTATCGTCCTTATCTTTCTTCCACATGTAGTTACGATACTCTTTGATTGTGTTAGTCGACCTTTTGGTTATAGATATCTTCTGGTCTTGTACTACCTGTATACCATTTCTTACTGAGTCAGCTCCTTTCTCTGCTCCTATTATATTAACACCATAACCTCTTATCTCATCAATACTCTTAGGCTCTGCACTGTCAGCTATTACTAGTGTATCTTGCTCTTGGTTATTTATTGTATCGGCTATTTGCTTATTCAGCATTCCTTTTCTATAAAGAACTTCATCTAATATGTAACCACCATCATACTTATAGATATCTATCAAAGCTGTAGGGTCATTTGAATAGCCAAAGTCCATACCTCTACGTTCTAGTCTGGCATGTTTAGGTATCTCATCTATTATATTCCAACCTTTGTATATTTTACCCTCTACTTCTCCTAGCTGTCCTTCACCATATACTTTCCACCAAGACTTCTTCTCTTTACGCTGTTCAATAGAATCTACAATCTCTTTACTAAGAGCTTCATTGTCTAAGTATGTAAGGATTATAAGCTCTGTGTCATCTCTACTTTTAACTTCTTCATAGAACCAGAACTCATTGGTTGGATTCCAGTCTAGGTATATAAAGTCTTTAGTTCTGACCTCTAATTGGTCAAAGGCTTCATAAGGTATGTTGTTAGCCTCGTTGATGAATAGTCTATCACGTCTTGGTCCTCTTACTTTACTGGGTTGGTCTACTGAAAAGAACTCTATTTTACTTCCTGTTTCAAATGTATATGTATAGTCTGACTTATTCCATCTCTTGTCTACAAAGTAACCATGCTCTTGCATTATCATTAAGAAGTCTCTCATAACACCTCTCTTTAAATGAGGAAAAGACTCAGAAACTATAGATGTTAATGTTGGTTTCTTATCACTTTGTGCTAGAGCTATGAGCCATAGAACTATACTTACTGTCTTACTTGCTGATGTTCCACCTTGTACTGCTCTAATCCTCTTGCTCAATTGTGATATCTTTGTTGTCGCTTGAGTCTTTTGGTACATCTAGTATTGGTTTAGGTACTATTAATTCCATATCTACTGTTTGTTCTGGTTTACCATCTAACATTTCCCATAAGAGTTTACGCATTACAGGTTGTTCATTCTCCATGTAAAACTTAACAAGTTCTTCTAACTTCTCTGGGTTGTTTTCTAAATGCTTTCTTATCTTATCTTTTATACTTATAGAACCTTTGGGTCTACCACTAGCATTCCCTGTCCATTCTGCTCCTGATTTGAATTTTGTATCTTTTTTCTCCATATAATCAGTTATTTATCAGTTGTAAGTGGTTACTTCTTCTTTTTACCTTTCTTTTTACAAGCCATGATTATAGTGTTCTAATATAATTACTTAACATACCCTCTAACTCTCTCATTGAAGCTATTTGGTCTACTATACCTGTGTGTCCATCAGGATATTGCTGACAAGGTTTACATCCATTTACTTCTAAGTCTAGTGCCTTGATTTGATTTAATAGTCTTTCAGCGTCTTTTGTTGCTATCACCTTTTTATCTTCTAAGTTAGCTTTTTCTGCTTTGTCCTTTTCAGTCTTTAAACTTTCTTCCACAGTAGCTACTCTTGATTTCATATAATCGTATTCCTTTCTTACATCTTCTCTTATTTGATTTGTCTTTTCTACTTTAAACTCTAAATCCCAACGCATTCTTTCTGTACCTCTTAGTTTCTGCTTGTAGTGCGCTTTCTTTGATATGTTCCTAGTAGTGAGTCTTAGTCTTATTATCTCTACTACTGCTATGACGAGTAGCAACGCCATTATTGTGTATAGTATTATCATGTTTAATATTTAGATTTTTGACCTAGAATAAAGTAACCATAATCTTTTTGAGGATTTCCCCCTGGCCACATCTTCTCAGTCATTTTAATGAACTCTAAGTTATAGAATCCATGCTTTGTTAATAATTTCTTGTAGTTATGAGCATGGTAACCTGAAGTTAATCTTAGTCTCATTCTACCATACCAACTCTCACTGTGCAACTCAGAAAATAGTACATACTTACGAGTCACACGCTTTATCTCTTTAATTGCTTTGTTAGGATTTGATACATAAATCAAAGCCATATCTGATAGTACAACATCAGTTGAATTGTCTGACATCATAATATCTTCTACCGAGCCGACCTTTAAAAATGCACCCTGAAATGTCTTCTTAGCTAAATCTATTGCATCTTCACTTATATCTATACCACCTACCTGCTTACCTTGAAAGTTCTTAACTATGTTTAATAAGTTAGGACCACTAGCACAACCGACCTCTAGTAGTGACATCCAAGGGAAACGAGTGAGCAAGATAGATAAGAATTGCCTGTGAGGATGATTCCAAGAGCTAAGATAGTCTTTATCCCAATCCATAATCCTGTTCTGCCAATACTGTGTATGCTTTTTTGTGGTCTTAAACCAATTACGAACGAATGAAATCATATAGTTTTGCATAAAAGCGTTCCCCTAATAAATAACGTAGTTTCTTCTGCCAGTTGTGGGGAAGTTTTCTCATTACTGTCTTGCGAATACTTGTGTTAAGTTTCAATAGTCCAGTATCCTCTAATCCAAAGAAATGTTTTGTCCCCTCTCCAACTTTCTCACCTGTGAATGGATGTTTAAATATGGTTGAGATATTCTCCCCGTGAGTTCCGACTATAAAACCTCTTTCTAGAAAATACTGTCCATTAAGATAATCTTTGACATACTCGTGTGATTTGTATGGTCCTGTGTATTCTAAGTGTTTAAGTGGGTGGTGCATACCAAATGTCTCCTTAGTAAACTTAATTGTATAGAATGGGGGAGTTGTTGTTGGATTCCATTCTCTAATCTCACCAGTTTTATAATCCATTACATAACCACTCTTATATCCTACAAATTGAACAGTATCATCTTTCAATGCCTCCTGTATTCTAGCTACTGCACTTGTGTTGTAACAATCGTCACTAGGCTGTATCGTCATAAGCACTGTATCGCTATCATTCATCACATTAAGTAAATCACCCATAGAACCATGTATAGCATCTATCAGTCTTTCTCTTGCTATCTCGTCAGAATACTTATCATCCCAGAAACAGACACCAGAATAAGTAAATACGACCTTTTCAAACCTTTCGTCTAAATACCGCTTAAACTCGTCAATAATCCCCTCTCCCCTATCGCTATGACGCCACGAAATCCACAGAATGAAGTCTTTATTGGTCTGTGCCAGTAGGGAAGGGGAGACAAACTGCTTGAATATCTTAATCCTATTCTTGAGCCATCTCTTACCTCTATGTCCGTTATATAGTCCCAATCCTGTGAAAGGACAGTACATAAAATGATTTACTTTTTCTGATTCCATAAGTATTTATTTAAAGTATTTAAGTAATAAGTCCTCCCTAATTCATTTGGTTTTGTCTTAAGTCTTAACCTGTTTAGTATCTGCACCAAGTGCTTAAGGTTTCTAAAGCCATCTATGTGTTTATATTTGAAACTCTCAAAGGTTATAGGATATTGACCCCATAGTACACTCTTGGCTAATACCTCAGAGAAACCATCAAAGGCACACAACCTAAGACCTGACTGCATTTTCTTTATCTCTTCATTCATTTGCTCTTTGGGTACTCGACCATGCACAAATACATTTGAGTGTTTAGTTTTCCATTCTACTGTGTTGCCGTATAAATGAAAGTCTATTTGGCACTGGTCTGCTATCTGTTCTACAATATCCCAGCCATAAAGTTGAAAGTTATCTCCACTAACACTTAGATATACTTGAGGTCTTTCTGATGGTTTATATTCTATTTTATAATCATCTACATTACCCATAAAAGACGGACATACCTTAGCTGTTATTCCCATCTCTAATAATGCTTGATACTCAACCTCATTCTCTACCCAGTTATCACAGTTCTTGTCTATCCATTGTGCTAGTGGTGTTGAGTCTATTCTTATATTACCTGCGTCATCTAGGAAGTAACCATTTTGGAAGTGGCGGATATCTGAACCAGCCCAGAGAATAGCTTTATATCCTTTGTGTCGCCATAGGGTGTAGAAGTCATTGAGTCCATAAAGACCAAAGAATACTGTTGGAGCTTCAATATCTTCAATACTCCCATCTAGTAAATAATAATCTTCAGTTCCCCATACATCATCAGGAGTTCCTTCCAACTCTCCTAATGACGGGGCGATTCTATGAAACCAATAATTTTGCATAACGATATAATTTACTTACTAATCTTCTAACTTTCCTTGAATTAGGATAGTCATCATACGACCTTTTAGGATATCTCATTACTTTCTGCTCTATCCCTAGCTCTGGGTACACAGGACATTTACTTATTTCATGTAACGCTTCATCTCTTGTCATCTGTCCTGACATTATAAGAGAAGAGAGATGTGCTTTTCTTTTGTCAATTCCCCACTTCTCAAACAAATAATAGTTCTGAAACCAGTGAGTCCATACACTTTCACAATGTTTTTCCCCATAAGGTTCATATCCACACCACTCTTGAAGTTTCTTAATAGCTTCTTCTCTGTCATAAGTGTAGTAGTCAAGTAAGTTGATAGTCTTAAACTTTTTAAAGAGGCGATAGTATTGCTCTCTGAGTAGTGAGATAGTTGGTAATCCTGTTAGTTTCCTACCTATTATAGCCTTATATACACTTTTAATCCAGTATAAATCTCTTGCATCTTCACCCCAAGAAGCTGGCATTATACTTTCAGTTGCCTGATTACCACCTGATATTACATACTTGAGTTTGTTATCTACTATCATTTTATATGTAAGGGCAAAGAGTATATGGTCTGTTGTTGCTTCTACATTCTTTATACCTCCTCTTAAGAAAGCTGTCTGTAATTCTTTGAACTTCTCTAAGTCTATTTTATGATTGATATGTGTTACTCCTGCTTTCTTTACTAATCTCTCTACATTTGCATCTGCTTTAGGGTCATTCCAGCCGTTGTCTAGTGAGAAACATAGAGGTCTTATCCCATTCTCTACTAACTTCATAAGACAAGTGGAGCTATCTACACCCCCAGAAAGACCAAGAAGACAGTCATACTTCTTACCCTTACCTGCTTTTTTAATAGCATCTATAACTTTCCTGTGATTCTTAATCTCACTCAATCTTATCTTCTCTTGTTTTACTGCTGTGTCACAGAAGTTACAACCTGTGTCTGTAAAGACTATCTCAGTTGCACTTCCGTCCATTACACAGCGTTTACATTGTGTTTGCATATTATTTAATCTTTTGAACACATATCGGTTCATTAGGCTTATTCACGTTTAATAATGTCTTGAAACTGTAGTGAGCATATCTGTCTCCTTGTCTAAATATTAAAACATCTTTATTTGAAGGCACACTACTAATTAAATATCCTAGACCTTGTTTCTCAAATATCTCCCTCCAATCATCAATACTGATTTTGGATACTGCTTTTTCTATTTCTTCTTCTACTTTTTGTATTGACATATTGCACTTATTAGTTTAAGACTTTTCTCTGATTCATCTATTCCTATACCTCGACCAGCTAGGAACTCTTTGTATACCTCAGTATGTAAATCTTCATAAGAGAGATTGTCTTGATTTGATAATGTTATTTCTTTTCCATCAGCTATGAGCTTACGACCTTGCTCATCTCTATTATTTACTACTTCTATATGAAAGTTAGCTAAACTTTCTCCAAATCTTACTGTTGCAGTTACTTTCTTATCTGTCTTATATACATCTATAATCTCCCAAGAGTCTCCAAGTAAGAAGATAGCGAGGTCAACATAATGAACACCAAGATTATATAATATCCCACCTGACATTACTTCATTACCTTTCCAAGACTTCCAATACTTATCATCTCTAAACATCTTAGCGGTTACTTGTAATTCCTTAGGTTTGTTTATCTTCTGAAGTTCTGGATGATATCTTAATTGAAGCACAGTCTTAACCCCATCTAATCCTTCAGTTCCGTTTATACTCAAAGGCTTTTCACATAAGACTTTCTTTCCTTTAAGCAGAGCTTCACGAGTTATGACTGAATGTAGATAATTAGGAGTACAAATAGAAACATGTGTTACTTCATCAAAATCTGGATGGTTAAACATCTCAACCCAATCCCTTTCTTTGTCACAACTTAAAAATACTTCAGCTCCTAGCTTTTCTATTGCTTGTTTATGTCGGGGTGCTATAAAACCCTCTGAACCAATTATTGCAAATTTAGATTTCATTATTCTTTTCTTTAATTGTTCTAGTAATAAAGCTATCTAATAAGTCACAGTTATTTACAACACAATGACCTCCTATCTTACCTTGTATTGGGTCAAGTACTGGTCTTACAAACTGTGGCATATCTAATTTTCCATAGCCTACATTATATAACCAGTTCCAATCTGTATATACTTCATGGAATGGCACACCTTCTTTCTTACATATCTTAGCTACTTCCTTCATAAATAAAATATTCCAACCATAATATGAAGTGCAAAGAACTTTAGAAAGTTCTGAAGTTTTAGCATTGGCAACTATTTTAGTTTTAATCCCCGCTTCTTTTAAGAACTTATCTGCTATATAAACTGCATAAGTATTATCTCCACCTACGTACTTAGTGAACGTCTTGATACCTCCTGTTAAGTCTGGGTGTTTACCGTGTACTGGGCTATGTACCACCATATCTCCACATTTACTTGTCGTGCCTGCTTTAACTGTACTATGAATGATAGTTACTTTAGGTTTATATTGCTTGATATATTTCTTTGTTATTTTTACAAAATCCTTTGAATATGGATAGCAAATATTTAATACTTCTACTCCTTTTAATTCTAAATCCTCCTTATCTCTTATAAAAGCATTATGTCTTTGCATTAAGACTTGGTGTAAAGATTTTCCTATTTCTCCCTCTCCTATTGTCAGTGATGTCATATTATATAAAATTTATCTTTAATAATCGCAATCCTCTCTTCATCTTGTGTCATTAGTTTTTCGTCTAATGTTTCCCCTGTTCTTATTCCTACTTCTTTAATTGGATAATCAGGGTACAGCTCTTCTTTTAAATCTATTATCTTCTTTAGCTCTCCCATATTTAGTATCCAAGTTTCCCCATTCTTTCCTTTAAGTCCTGCTTCTATTACTAAGTGACATGCTTCTGGTATTGTCATCATATATCGCTCCATTCTCTTATCTGTAATCGTGATAGGTTCTTTATTCCTTACTTGTCGTTCCCATATCTTCAATACACTACCTTGACTGTTCATTACATTACCAAACCTTACTGCGACAAATTTCTCTCCTGCACCTTTCACTAACCCCTCTGCACACAGCTTTGTAATTCCCATATTACAGTTTGCATTAACGACCTTATCTGTTGAGATAAATACAAACTTCTCTAAACATTCCCACTTCTTTGCTTCTTCAATTAAGTTTAAAGTTCCTAGTATGTTAGTCTCTACCGCTTCTCTAGGATATTCCTCGTTTGGTGTTACATGTTTAAGTGCTGCACAATGAAATACTATCTCTGGTTTAAAGTCACTAAACACATCAAACACGGTACTCTTGCATTTAATATCTCCAGTTCTTGAATGTACCCAATATCCTTTTTCTCTCATCTCTTCCCTTAAAAGAAAGGTATTATTTTCATTTATGTCCAAGATAAAAATCTTATTATCAATGGCAAGCTGTCTTACAAGCTCACTACCAATTGAACCTGCACCCCCCGAAATTAATATTCTTTTATCAACTATAGTATTCATGTATTGCCTCAATTACTTTATGTACTTCTTCGTCTGTTATTACATCATTACAAGGAAGTCTTAATGTCTGTTGCTCTAGTTCTACAGTTTTTAACGGTTTAGGACAATCAGCAGGGAAGTGATAGTCGTTTTTCATTGTCTCTATATCGCTTCCTTCCAAGAAATTCTCCAACCAATCTCTATGTTCTATTCTTATAATATAATCCTGATATACTCTACCTTTTCTCATTACTGGTAATGTAATCTCCTTAATATGACTTAAATTGTAATCATATAAATCTGCTATCTCTTGCCTCCTCGCCAACATTTTTGGTAAGTATTTAATCTTCACATTAAGAACTGCGGCGTGTAAGTTATCTAAACGTGAATTATATCCCCACTTGCCAGGGTTATATTTATAGTGATTTCTTAAATCTTTCATCTCATCAGCTAATTCTTTGTCATTTGTTGTGATAGCTCCACCATCTCCAAAGCAACCTAATATCTTAGCAGGGTAGAATGAGAAACAACCAGCCCAACCCCAAGCTCCTGCTTTCTTTCCATCTCTTTCAGCACCAAGAGCCTGACAAGCATCTTCAATGATAGGCAAGTCAGTTCCTTCTGTTAGGGCTTTCATATCGCACATGTCACCCATAAGATGTACTGGAATTATCGCTTTGGTAAATGGGTTTATCTTTTCTAAGACTTCGTCTACATTCATCATTCCATCTTCTCCTACATTTACTAATACTGGTGTAGCTCCACAGTTATGTATAGCTTCTACTGTAGCGTGAAAAGTGTGTCCGCAGGTAATCACATTGTCTCCCTCTTTAACTCCTAACATCTTTAAAGTTAAGAAGAGGGCGTCTGTTCCCGAGTTGAGAGCAGTTGCGTATTTTGTACCTACAAACTTAGCTAGATTTTCCTCAAACTCTTCTACATCTTTTCTTAATATTAAATCTCCTCTCAAGAGAACATCTTGCATAGCTTCATCTATTTCGTCTTTGTACTTTAAATATTGTTTTGCGGGGTCAAAAAATTTTATACTCATATTCTTATATATAATGGTTTATTACTTAATAATGCTTTTTTTAATGTCTCTCTCTTTGTCGGGTTACAATGTGTTATGTTCGGCATGTTCTTAATTAGGTCTAAATCATTCTCTTTGCCCATCCAGTTATGTGTGAAGCCTAAAAAGCCTGATGCTCCAGTACCTATCAACTTAACATTTAGATTTGCATAAGCCACATCATCTCTTATAAACTCATTAGCCCTTGATGAGAGAAAGATTGAACCTGAATATACATATGGTTTCTTCCCTGCTCTAGCTAAACCTGCTGCTACACCAATTGCATTTTGTTCAGCTATACCCATATTAATAATTTGATTAGGTAATTCTTTCTCAAATTTTTCATAAAATGAATACCCCAAATCACATATAAGCACTAAGATATCTTTATCTTTTTTTGCAATCTTTAATATCTCATCAAAAAATGGTTGTCTTAAATCCATACTATATTTGTTTAAGTGCTTTATCCAACAGTTCTTCTGATAAATTCTCATAGTGCCATTCGTACCCTTTCATAAAATCTACCCCTTTACCTTTAATTGTTTTTACAACTCTACAATTTGGTAAATTTCTTTTGAAGAAACTAAAGTCTACTTTTAAAATATCATCTGTCTTTCCGAGAGCTTGTAAAGAATTATTATCAATAATTACATACAAATTTTTAAGCTTATGTTGTTTTGCGAATAGGACTGCCTCGTATGTTGAACCCTCCTGACACTCTCCATCTGAAAGTAATATATATACTTTTCTTTTCCTGTCTCCTAAAGCCATACCACAAGCTACTGAAAGTCCATGTCCTAAACTTCCAAAGCTATGTACTACACTTGGTACTTCTACACTCGGTAATGGATAGTTTTTAAGATAATAGGGGAGTTTCTCTTTTGGAAATATACCTTTGTCAGCTAGTATTGAGTAATATGTGGCTACACCACTAGCTTTACCAAATAAAAAGACATCATCTTTTTGTAATGTCTTGTAAAATAAATCTACCATTATATCTACACAGCTTAACGAACTGCCGATATGACAAGCACCTGCAGAGAATGATGCTTCTAATATATCTTTTCTTATTTTTTGCTTGATATCTGCCATTTGTCTTGGTTAAGATTTTTTTGTCTTATTCTTAATATTTTATCACTATACTGTTTTTTTTCAATGTGAGGGTGGGGATAATTCTTATTATCTATTATATTTGCGTACCACCAGTCTGGTCTTAGAGGAGATAGTTTTAGTACACTGAATATGAGGTGTAACATTCTTCCCATTATACCTTTAATTGTTTACCTACGTCAAGCCTTATTTATTTAACTCTTACTTGCACAAGTCCTTTTCTCTTTCTAAAAAAATTGACAATATATTCCCACCAGCAGAGTAACTTGTAGATATAACACGCCAACCATTTTGAGCATGCTTATTCAATTCTTCTATGGAATTGGTACTTAACCATTTATATTCGTATTTTTTCATATTTCTTTATTTATACTCTCCTGTAACTTCTTATAATGGGTGATGGTGTCTGTGAGGGCTTGGTTGTAGCCATTGTCGTGATTAGCTTCTTTATATTTAGCTCTTGCAATTTTATTTATGATAACATTCTGCCCTATTTTTTCCGTTTCAAGCCTCTCAATCTCACTTTGTAGTAGTGTGTGGAAACCAGCGTCAAAACCTTTAGTGAAGCAATAACAAAGCTGTTCACCATCATTAAATCTACAAATATGGTCATCTAATACTTTACTTCGTATTTCTTTTATTTCCATAGGGGTTAGATTATTTGTTTTAGTATTTCCCGTAAAAAATCTGCTTGCTCTATTTTATATTCTCCATTATCTCTAAATCTAATATCTATAAAATGAGATGTTTTTGCTAATTTCTTTATCCTTCTTAATGTTTCCTGTTGTGGTTCATTAAGTGGAAAATATTCTATTGTAATTTTTTCTTTCTCCATAAATGATTTTATTAGTTGTTATAATTCTTTGTTTGGGGTGTATTTCTTAATTTCACAATCTAAACAATGCCATAATTCTTTTGGTACTTTTTCATCATCTAAATAAACAACCCCGCTTTCAGATAATGTATATCCCCATTTGTGGCGACCTTTTTCGCAGTTATAGCGAAAACTTAATTCAACTAACCAATATATTATTTTTTGATACCATTTTAATTGTTCCATATCTCTTTCTAATTATTCTTGTAAGTGTTGGGTTAGCACCAGACACAAGGGTTATTATAACAGGGAAGTGTGCCATGATAGTGCAAGTTTGGATTAGTGTTTAAGGGATTATCTGGTTCTTTGTACGGTGGTATATACATTGGCGGTATTTTCTGTGCTCTTTCTTGCAACTTTCCTATCTCTGCAAAAATATCAGCCCATTCTGCATTTTCATTTATTCCTAATATTTTAATTATTTGTTTTTTTTCTTTTTCCATAATATTGCCTTGGTTAATCCTCTACTTTCTCATAAGTAGCTTCAAATATATCTGGCTTGCAGGGATAAAATTCGCCTTTAATTCCTTTTATAATAAAATCGCCATAACTTACATTGTGGTCGCCCTCTAGCGTCTTTATTTTCAAAACATAGTCTGGTCGTCTTTCAATAGGGTGTAAACTATCTCCAACGAAATCAATAATCTCATCAAGATTTTTATATTGTGGTTGAACTAATATTGCTTCTACTATCACTGGTTTTTTTCTATATTTCATATCTTTTATTATTAAATTGATAAGCCTTGGTTAGGGTGTGGTAATTCACTGGTGGGGATGGTGGAAGCTATTTTAGCAATTTCGCTTCTAAGGATGCCACACCCTATAAGATACAGAACCATTTTATACCTCTCTTACCCCCATCAATGAACTAAACCCCCTTGAGGTTCTCTACGACTGCTGTGCCTTCTCCTGTGGTTGGTTTGATTAAGTATCTCTTACGACCATAAGAGGTTTTTTCTTCTAGTATTTCTACTTCTATTTTCATTCCTTTGTGGGTTATGTATGGTTTCATATTTAATTTACTTTTAAAACTTTAGGTAGTGGACTTCCTATAACAAATCTTTCCCCGAATAATAGACATTCCTCATTCTTACATCCCTGCAATGGCCTGTCTTTTATATCGCGGTAAAATGAGGCCTGATAATCACATAGTTCGCACTTGGTTGTTAGTTCCATAACAATATTGCTTATCTAGTAATACTTCTATTATAAGCTATAGGGTGTCATTGTCAAGGGATAGGGTGTTAGTAACTATTCCCTCCCAAATAACCTTT
>Ga0209249_1000647_pt1 | contig 40483 bp, 42 predicted proteins | sample SaaInlV_200m_DNA_4_FD_184653 | JGI IMG/M metagenome (GOLD analysis project Ga0209249, IMG submission 184653) | Marine microbial communities from expanding oxygen minimum zones in the Saanich Inlet - SI037_S3LV_200m_DNA (SPAdes) (version 2) | ecosystem: Environmental > Aquatic > Marine >...
GGAAGTTACGAGTTGCTGGCAGACTACGCCATGCACCTTGCTATGCTATCAGATAAAATCAAGACACCACTCCAAGCTTTTGTCTCAGTTACTCCGTACTTTTGGATTGGGCTTGCAACTGGCGTAATTGCCATAGCACCAAAACAAGAGCGTGAAGCGATTCGCGAAAATTGGAGTAACATCTGCAGTAAGTGGAAATGGATTGCTGCTGCAGAAATGTGCGCACTAGTTGCTTTTGGAACAATGATCTACAGCTTCACGGTGGCTCACGTTGCTGTAATTGCAATGATCGCGGGTGCGTTTCCAATCTTTGTATTCGCAGGAGGAATTATCCTTCGACGATACTTCGGCTTCTCTAAGGATACGTTCCCCGAAGTTGTATATCCAAAGAAGAAAACTGCAGCAGTGCTTGCCACAATTATCGGCGCCTGCCTAGCAGGATTCAGGCCAGGTCGGTAGCATCATGTTCTAGTAAGAAGCGCAGCTCGTAAGGGTTGCGCTTTTTTTTATTTAAGAATTATTCCCATGAAACTTCTTATAATACTTCAACAAATTGGCTAATGCTTTGTTCATAGAACCTAAATCAAGCTCATCAAGCTTGAAATGTGTTTCAGGTTTAACCTTAATATGCTTTCTGTATTTAAATTGATTAGATTTTACGTTAAATCCATTCTCTACAGCATCTAACTCTAGTATCCATAAAATTTCTTTATTTAACAGTTCTTCTGAACTATCTACTATCTCAAGAATTCTAAAAATAAATACTGTTGGTCCATATTTTACCCATGACTCCTGAAGAAGGGGATTCATATGAATACCACTCGTTAGATCAATAATATGAGAAGATAATCTTTTTTGAATATTCTTTGCTGAACCAACATATGATTCTCCAGTATTTGTATTCTGTATTAGATAAATTCCCTGAAATGAAGTTTTGCTACTCATAATCAAGAATTGTTTTTATAGAAACTGATTAATTCATTTATACTAGAGTCAAAAGAACCCATCCCAAGTGCCTTAATTTCGTCCTTTGTATCATTCCCAACACTTAACATTCCCGTATATTTGTGAAATAAGTTTATGTCCTCTGCTAAATTTGCATTTAAGCTTTTTCTCCAAAACTCAACACGAGATGCAAGCTGACTTTTATCTGAAACAATCTCAGTTATAGAAAATTCAAAAGCAGTGGAACCAAAAGTATTCCAACTTGATTGCATTTCCTTATTTGTATGGATATTAGAAAACAACAAAGTGAAATGATTAGTAATACAGGTTGATAACGATGGAGATCCACCAACAAACAATTCACTTGTAAGAGAATTTTTTAGAATATATACACCCATAAGTCCTTTTCGTGCTTTTCGCATATTTTACATTACTATATTCCATGAAATTTTTCATGTACATCCTTTAACTGTGGATTAGTAACATGAGTATAAATTTGTGTTGTACTCAAATCCTTGTGACCTAGTAGTTCCTGAACAGAGCGGAGGTCTGCACCATTTTGTAATAAGTTTGTTGCGAATGAATGACGAAGTGTATGAGGAGAAGGATCGGAGACAATGCCTGCCTGCAAAGCGTATTTTTTTACCATTTTGTATATACCATTATCAGAAAATCTAAATATTTCTCCAGGAGGCATTTCTAAAACTGCATTATCTATATTTCTAATAAATAGTGGGGCTAGATGATCTAATCTGCAGTTGATGTAGTTTTTTAAACTATCAACTGATGTATCACTTAAAAAAACGACTCTAATCTTTCCACGTTTACCACGAACTGAAATCTCCCTTGTGTCAAAGTTTAGATCCTTTATATTTAATTTACTTAGTTCAGAAAGACGAAGGCCGGTTGAAAAAAATAAATGCAAAATAGCACTATCTCGTTTACCCATTTTAGTTTCCAAGTCCGGAGATGCCAGTAGGCGATTAAGGTCTTCTTTATAAAGTACCTTAACCTGATGCTCTTGCTCTTTGAATCTTTTGATCCGATCAGGAGAATATACCTCTAATTCCTCATCCTGTAACAAATATCGTAAAAACGCTCTTAGAACGGTCAAATGATGATTTCTGGTACTAATAGTAAGCAAGGCACCATTACGCATGTTATATGACGCAAGTTTTGCCTTGAGGTCTCTAACAACCATTTTATCTATAGAAATAGGATCATTAACAGAAATTAGCTTAGCAACCAAGGCAAGAGACCTTTTATAGTTCATCACAGTTAAAGGGGACTTGTTTTCCTCAGCTTGCATAAACACGAGATAACGCTCAATTGCCTGTAAAAGCGGAGAATTATTTAGTTCTGTTTGCACATTGTTTTGCATTGCATGGCTTGTCATAGCGGTTTGTAAGGAAGAGAGGAGTTTTCCACACTATTTCCTATTCAAGATAATGCCTTTTATCTTGAATGACAATTGACATGTGGAAAACTATGCCAGGATACATACCTCCAGCTAGTTACTTAGAAAGCCCTCCGTGAGAGGAAATGTGTTGCGAATAAAATAGTAAATAATACCAAACGTTTCACGCACAACTGCACGGAACTCAAACAATGCATTTGCTCTCTTCTCAGCTGGGAGTGTACGAAGGTTCCCCCACCCCTGTAGATAAGACAAATATTCGATTCGGGCTAGATGATATCTATCACTTATGCCAATAACACTTTCACAGCCAATTTTGTCAAGTATTGGCTTTGAATAGAGGATATTCTGCCATGTAGATATAGCATTTTCTTCCAGCACTATGTCTGCTGAGTTAACACCGAGTGACTCTGCATAAGTTTTCATCACATATGCCTCACTTTCTTGTGTGCTACTCCCCTTCCCCCCAGAGAATACTAGTTTTTGAATTTGCTCTTCTAAATATAGGTTCACAGCTGTTTCTACTCTTCTTCTTATGCCGGGGCCTGCTGTAGCTTGCCTATGTACTGCAGCACCAAATACTAGTGCACAGTTGGATGGGAGCTTTGCAGAACCTTCAAATTTAGCAAAGACTACAATCATCAAAGAGCAAATAATCGCAGTACAAAGAACAAAGAAGGCCATGATGGCTTTTAATAAGTACCTCAATTTAAATAACTTTAGGTTCATTTTTCAAGAGAAATCGAAATATGAGATGGGATAGATGGGATACCAGAGTTCCAAGGTGGCCAAATATTAATTTCAACAGATTCTACTTCTGGCAGGTTCTTTAATATTCTCTCTGCAGTTTCTTTATCTTTTCCTATTATTAGCTCTCTACCTTTTTTTGCAAAACGGGCTCCATGTGGATTAAGTGGATCTAAAACAAATTCCTCTGTTCCAGAGAGATCAACTGTTAATTTAATCCAAGACAGATCATCACTGTAATCAATAACATGGGCAATCAACCTATCCATTGTTATTGTCTCCTCTAGCAATCGCTTTCCATCTTCTACATGAGAAATTAGCTCAGACTGCAACATAGAAAGCACTGCCTGAGAATCATACGAATATGCAGTATATTTTATAATTCCAGATATTGGAGCAGAGGCAACATACTCACCCAAAAATTCATCTGGCAGAACAATGTTTGAATATTCAATCTCTGTTAGCTCATCATAATAAAGAATTTCTAAATAACCATTAGGGTGTTGAGAGTTATAAATTAAACGATGATCGTCAACCAGCTGCTTTGCCTCTGCCAAAAGTTCTTGTTCTAAAAGAGCTTTTGCAGCAACTAAATCATTTTCTTGAAGGATTGTTCTAAAGTCACTTACTCCACCCTGCGCAGCATTATTATTAATTGCATAAACTAGTTTTTGCTCTTCCTCTGGTAAACCAGGGAAATCCCACCTGATTTCTGCTGGAACATTTCCTCTTTCTCCAATTATTTCTCCATATAAATCTTTGTCGTCTGCAATCGCTTTTACAAGTACCTCTTCGCGAGGACGTACACTTATAGATTCAGCTAATCTAAAAATCATACCTGCTTGATTCATGGCTCTGGTTCCTTTGCGTAAACTAAATTGTTCATTGCTCTCATTTAAAACTCTAAAAATGATTGATGCACTTTCCCCAATAAATTCCTTACTAATCTGATCGAAGGTAATCGTTTTTTCTACAGTTACAGGGATTGGGTTTAATTTAAGAGTTCGTACGCGACTTGGGATATCTGCTAAAGATCCAGACGATACCAAGAAAATATTAGCGGTATGAGTAATTGTCTCTTGCCTTGGCGTTACAATAATTTCTGCAGAAGGAAGCAGCTTGAATAGAACGAAGAAAAACAGAACACCAGTAATTAAGATTAACAACCAAACGCGTAATCTAGGAAGACTAAGCAAGCCCATTGATTGCAAATTATTCCTAAGGCGCTGCTGCCAAACTGCAGGAGAGAAAATTCTAATTGCTTCATCATAAGATTCATTATCAGAGAGAAGATTTTTTAAATCAGTTACTTTTTCTATTACTCGAATTCCTTTTTTTCTAGCATCTTGAACTAGCTTTCTCTCTTTTGTGGCAATTCGAATACGACTACTTATTTTTACTATTTCATCTAAAAATAGAGCTCTTTCCTTCTTGTTTCTAGCAAAAAACAAATCGAATCCTGACAACAAGAGCAATACGCTCCCCTGTTCAGCTTGAACGCGTCGTACGAATGCCGACCACGATTCACCATCGTTCGGAAAAAGAACCTTCACAGGACAAAAGTGTACCATGAATAGTTCTATATCTACTCATCTTGCTTCAATGCTTTTTGTTTATACATGTTTGCCTTTTTTGAATCCCCTGCTTTATAAAAAATTGTAGATAGATACTCATAATCAATTGAAACCAATTTTCCTCCACCACCTGCTTTCATTGCCTGTTCAAATAAAATACCAGACTGAATGTATTCACCTTGTTCTGCTTTGATTATTGCAAGCAAGTTATATGTTTCATATCTGTATGGCGATTCTGATTGGAGCTGAGCAAGAATAACTTCTGCTTCTGGTGTAAGCCCAGCAGAATAGTACAATGCGGCTTTAGCTAGCCTAATACGAAAGTTTTTAGAACCTACTGATTCTAAGGAAGTTGCTAGTGCTGTATTTAAATCTTTCTCTAATAATTTAAATGAGGCAGACGGGACATTAGATAATATTAACGAAGTATTTAGTAATATCTCTGGAGTTAGAACTTTATATTCATTTAGGAAAACAATATCAGAATGAACATCACGCTTAACATACACAGCAGAAGTATCATCTGCGTACACAAGACCCCAGTCTGGTAATGAATTCAAAACAGATACATACGGAATACTTGTTTCATTTTTGTAGTAATCAAATTGAATAATCGCCACAGTAAATTCATATTCCGATTCCAGCATTCTAAATTTATTTGAGTTACTGCCTGATTCAAAAACTGAATCTAGAAACTGATATCCATAATCTATATTTCTACCATCTACAAAAACTTTTCTATTTGGATATCCTCTAAAAAGTAAATATCCTCCAGCTTCGTAATTATTAAAAGCCAATCCATCAATCTTGTTATCTTCTATAAATTCAACTGCAGAGCTAAGTGGTTGATACGAACCAAATCCATTTTGACCAAATCTAATTGAATTAATGTATTTATCTTTATAAGAAGCACTTAGAACCAAGATTAGTAATAAAAATATAACTACAAGTTTAAGGAATACTTTCTTCTTAAAGAAGTTATTAATATTCTCCCAAGTTAAACTACCAGATATTTGATAGCAGGAGATGAATAGAGCAGTAATTACAAAGAATGGCTCATGCCTAATCGCCTTGGTAGAAAGATAACCAAAAGTGAATATGAGCAGTAAGCTATAAATTAATGAACGACGGATAGATAAAACTAAAATTAATGAAAGTCCCCAAAGTGGAACTATCCATTTAAAATATAAAGGCAAGGATCTAGGAGCCCACTCTGCAATAAAATTAGAAGTTCCACCTGTAAAAATATCTTTTATATAAGAAATATTATTAAAAGAGGACGGTGAAGCAAAAAGAGAAATAATAAGGAGAACTATCAATATACCTAATGAACGTAAGGCAGAACTGTTAAAGATTTGTTTAGCGCTGCTGCCACTCTTAATTTTTGAAAAAAGAGATTGCAAGAGAAGCGCACCTACAATAGCCAAATGAATAATGGCAGCCCCACCATGCATGTTTACCCAAATTATTTGCAGGATGACAGCACAGACTGCATATTCCTTCTTAGAGATTCTGCTCTGCAACCAAGCAATACTAAAGAAAAGAGCAAATGAGAATATTACGAACGAGAATAATTGAGGCCTAAATAGAATTGCAGGGCGCATTGCAGTTACTGCAAATATTACCAAAGGTGAAAACATCCAAGATAGTCTTGGGCGAATAAATAACACAGGAACAACTGCTAATAGAATTAGCAAATATCTAAAAACAATCATTCCATTAACACCAAACAAATCATAAACAAGTGAAATAATAATTTGAGACAACCATTCATGATTCGCCAGATATGGTAATCCCTCCCTAGTAAATGCAAATGGATCTGTCTTTATTAAAACAGTTCCAGATCTAAATATTCGCCCAGCAGCAATGTGCCACCAAACATCAAAATCTATTATAAAAAACGCACAAATGTACCAAATACCCACAAACGCAGTGATTATTGAAAGTATAGAAACATAATCAGTAGTCTTGCGAGGTATCTGCATAAAAACAGGTTAGCAGAAATTTATATTATCTAAATCAGAAAGCTTGCACTCCTCTATAGATAGGGATATAACGATAGTATGAATATAAAAACACGTAATTGGAGAGAAGATGATGAGGGTGGAGAAGATGAAGAAGAAAAAATTCAATTAACTGAAGAAGATGCGATACCTTTAACTGAATTAGATGAGGTACCTAACATAAATCCATATAAAGGGCTTGCACTAAGTGCCTATGAAATAATTTTTAATGAGGCGAATTCTAGACTTACATATATATTTTCAAGTCTTAATAGGAGAGATGGCAATGATACAAAACCTCCAAGTACAATTTCAACAGATCCTTATGAGTATAGAAGTTTTGATCTAAGAATATTTAGCTTACAAAAACATGAACCAACTAAGCAGAGAGAACCTGAAAGTGAAGAATTTATAGATCCATATGATTGTGAAGAATTTCAAGCAGCTGAAGTCTTAGATTTACCTATTGATGAAATATCTGATGAGGCTTTTTGTGCAATTTTTGAAGAATTAGATTTTCCTATAGAAAGATTATCTAAAGAAAGAGCTAAAGAACTCACAGATCAGGTTAGAAGTGGGCAAAGAAGATTGCTTGCAGATCTCAAATATGATGAACAAGGCGAACAGAATGTCCCAAATCGATCAGAAATAAAAGAATTCCGTAGGATGCTAGATACAGATGGAGAAGGAGAAACTGAACTATACTAAAATCCTAAATGAAACATTTATCCAATATGAACCATATCCCCACAATTCCTATGTATATAAAGTCTATAAAATTGTTACCCTTCCTTGCATTGTTTTTATCTGTACCAGCAAATGCAGATTTTAATGATGTACCTTCACATCACATAAACAATGCAGCAATAAGTTATGTTCAAGAAAAAGGCATTGTTCAAGGATACTCAGATGGAACATTCAGACCGGATCAAGAAATTAATAGAGCTGAGTTTACGAAAATTGTGACACTACATAAGTTTGGCCAAAAGATGGTAGACATGTGCGGGAGCAGAATGATGTTTTCTGATGTTTCAAATGATTCTTGGTATCTTAAATACATATGCAGAGCGCATGATGCAAATTTAATTAATGGGTATCCTGATAATACTTTTCGTCCAAGTAATAGTATAAATTTTGTTGAAGCAGCAAAAATTATTGCTAATGCAAATGCATTTAATGATAGTTCTGCATTTGATGGACTAGAAACAAATACTTGGTATGAACAATATGTACGTTACCTTGCAAACAAAGAGGCAATCCCCGTTTCGATAAATTCATTTGATAATATTATAACTAGGGGTGATATGGCTGAAATAATTTATAGACTGAGTCCAGAATCTCCTAAAAGAAAATCACGCTCCTTTGAAGAATTTAATTGGAATACTGAAAGTATGAGTATATATAAAAATGAGGAACTTGGTATTAAATTCTCTTACCCAAAATCCTGGGATGCACCCATTAGTAATGGATCAGAAATTTCATTTGGACCTTTTTGTGAAACATGTGCAGAAGGGACAGGTGAATCTCTTATGCATATTTCTGAAGTCGATTCAGACAATGCAATTAATAAATTAGCAGATATTATCAATAATAAGCATGAATATGCGAAACTAGTCTCTAACTATAGAAAAAATAATTACGATATATTTATCTGGGAAGAAGGTGGTATGTGCGGATATCGTCAGGCCTATGTATTTAATAATTACAGAGCAATCCATATTAGTGGCATTTGCTTAGGAGATGACCCAATAAAAAGCGCATTGCTGAAACGTATTGCAGAGACAGTAGAATTTGAAAGCATCACTTCTCCACAAAACGAAGTGCATTATCAAAATGAGGAACGTAACTTCTCTCTCGAATTACCTAGGGGAACTAGAGAAGTTAATTGGGAAACAACTCGTTTCAATCTTCCTGTAGAAAATGATTCCAATCTAAATGAAAAATTCTTAATTATTGCGACAGGTGCAAATGAAACTTCTGGCAATTGCCGTCCACCTATGTTTCGTATTGCAGAAACAGAAAACGTGAATATTAACGGTATAAATTATGTTAAAGAATCTGGTAGTGACGGTGGCATGAGTCAGTTATGGGAATCAATACGCTACGTTACAGGATATCCTAACTACAGTGGAAGTGTGTGTGTTTCATTTACGTTTACATTGCATTCAACTAATAGAGACGTATTAGAGCCTCCACCTGCGCTATACAACAAAGAGGAAGAATCAAAGGTCTTCGATGAAATAATGGAATCAGTTAAGTTTGATTAGAAATACTGAACTAAACTAAAGCCTCTAACGCAGGTAGCTTTTGCCCAGAAATGAATTCTAGCATTGCACCTCCACCTGTACTTACCCATGTGTAAGAATCAATTGGAAGCGAGTATCTAACATGTAGATCTATTGTGTCGCCACCTCCAATTATTGTCTTAACTCCATTTTCTGTAGCTTTAGATACTGCTGCTGCGACTGCTTTTGAACCACCAGAGAATGGTTCTTGCTCATACATCCCCATAGGGCCGTTCCAAATTACAGTCCCAGACTTTGCAATAATCTCTGCGTAGCTTTCTGCTGTTAGCTCCCCTATATCAAATACACACATATCGTCTGGTATGGAATTTGATGGAACATTATTTACATCAGCTCCACTAGGGTCGCTAGCAACAATCGAATCAACTGGAACATGGATTAAAGCACTTCCCTCTTTCATGCTTAACGAGAGGATTTCTTCTGATTTCTTTACCCACTCTTCTTCGTACCTAGATGATCCAAGACAATTTCCTTTAGCGCCTATGAATGTATTTGCGATTAGTCCACCTAGCAGAATATCGTTACCACAATCTAGAAAATGCTGAATAACAGGGACCTTGGTTTCCATTTTGGCACCACTGATAATTAGTGTTACTGGCTTGCTTGGATTATCTGTAGCTTCGGATAAATGCCTGATCTCTTGCTCTAAATGTAAACCAATAAAACTTGGCAGATGCTTTGGAATACCTGTCATACTTGCATGATCTCTGTGACAATTAGTAAACGCATCATTTACATATACATCCCCTAGCTCTGCAATTTCTTTTGCAAGCTCGTCCCTTTGCTCTGGATCTTTGCTTTTCTCTGCCTTTTCAAACCTCAAGTTCTCTAAAAGGAGAACATCACCTGCAACTAGTTCTGCTGCCATACTTTTTGCCTCCTCTCCTCTGCAGTAATCGCAGAATTTTACGTCTATTCCAATTAATTTAGAAAGCACAGGAGCAATAGGTTTTTGTGAATATTCCATATTCCTCTCTCCTTTTGGCCTACCCTGATGCGCCAAGATTATTAATGAGGCACCAGAATCTAATATGAACTTAATTGTAGGTAGAAGTGCTTCTACCCTAGAGGTATCTACGACTTCTCCATTATTCATTGGTAGGTCGAATCCTGCTCTAAGCAAAACTGTTTTATCTTTTAAGTCAGCGTTGCTGAGCACTGGATATGGTAGTGATTTTTGATCTGTCATAGTGACTCTATTGTAATGTTAAAAAATATTCATACAAGATCTGAGGAGAAATATCTTTCACAAACCTACCTGTAAGTACTCCGTTTTTGTTAGAAATAATATTAGCTCCTTCCTCCTTAACTGAATCATCAATCGAATCTAGAAATGGGATTACCTCTTTCTGCAAAGATCCACCTACTATGTATCCCCTTCTGTCGAAATGAAACATTTCACTTAACCGTTCATGAATATTTTCTTTTGTTGTTGGGTAGTTATCCAAAAACGCATCAATCTTATTATTCATAAAATATTTGTTCCAATTAGACTGTAAAGCAGATCTATCTGGGATTGAGCCAAGTATCCCAAATAACTCACGATCCGGTAATAGCCTTGGCTTTGTCATAAGATACAAAGAGAGATAGTAAATAGAACTCTGTACTGTATTCTATTAAAGATTTAATCCTATGTCTTCAATTCTACCTATCTTCGTTGGCGCATTGCTTGTTAGTGCAGTTACACATGCAGCGGCTATTAAGGTGTTTCCAAATCTCGGTTTATTAGACAAGCCAGATAGATATGGACTAAACAGAAATCCAATCCCTTATCCAACTGGGCTAATTTGTATTTTACTATTCCTAGTAGCTTTCATCTGCATTCAGCCAATTCTGAATGAATCATTTTCTATGCAACACATAGGATTAGCAGCTGCAATACTGATACTTGGCATATCCTCTTTTATAGATGATAAAGTGCAAATTCCTCCATTAATTAGAATTGGAGTACAAATCGCATGTGCATTAATAATTTTTGGAACAGGTACCAGAATATTTACACTTACAAATCCCCTTTCCTCCTTTACTGGAATAGCAGATCTACAACTAGATACTTGGACAATAGTATGGCCAGCGCTAAGTAATCCATCTGTAATCGGCGCAATATTTACAGTCGTTTGGATTGGGCTAACTATTAATGCCCTTAATTGGTTCGATGGCATCACAGGACAAGTATCTACAATTTCCATAATTGGATTTGTAACAATTGGATTCTTAAGCTTATCAAGTAGAGTTGATCAACCAGAGCTCGCGCTAATTTGTTTCTTGCTTGCAGGCATTGCAATTGGAAGTTTGATATTTGAAATCCCACCAGCAAAAATACTTATGGGAGACACAGGTGCAATGTTTTTTGGATTTATGCTTGGGGTAGTAACAATCTATGCTGGTGGAAAAGTCGCAACTGCATTCCTAGTTCTAGGAATTCCTATCCTAGATTTTATAATTGTAATAGGCAGAAGAGTTCTTAAAAGGAAACCAGTATTAAAAGGGAATCAAATAAATGAACATCTTCATCACAGACTACTTACAAAAGGATGGTCACCTAGATCAATAATAATTCTTACAGCGATAATTGGTACTTTGTTTGGAACCTCTGCACTATTTTTAACAACATTTGGAAAACTAGTTTCAGCCCTACTTCTACTGGTTTTAATGACAGGGCTGTCGATCTACTCTAGAGAATAATGATTTAGGTTGGAGGGGCATGCGCACCACTGGGGGTGAAGGGGCAAGCGGGAGGGTTTGGTGCGCAGGCATTTTGGCTCCACCTTTTTTGCCGGAAAAAGGTGGTGAAGAAAGGAGAAACCAATAATGGTTATAGATATTTTAAAATCATAAACCCCCTCTCCCTAACCCTCCCCCGTCTGGGGAGGGGATGTTTTGTATATGTTTTGTTTTTAAAAACTCAAAGCTCAAAGCTTAAGTCTTAAAACTTCTCTTAATTCTTAATACTTATTACTTATTCTCCCAAACCATTGGTTTACTTTGCTCAATAAACGGACGAGCTTGAATTACAACTGTACGTCTTCCTCTTGGTAACATATGAATTGTTGCTTCACCGTTTTCAAAATCTATTTGAGAAACAATAGAAGGACGGAATTCTGCTTCTCCATAAGCAGTTCTCATATACAAATCGTCTTCTAGGATTGGATTCCTAATAGTATTTCCTTCTATATCCAGTAGTTCTATTACAACCTTTTCCCAACCTCTACCTGCAAAAGATCCATCATGACGAATACGAAGACTATGTACTTTTGTAGGGTTAAATCCAGATGAAAGATCTATAGATACAACCTCCTCTGAATATACGATTGGTGATGCAACATTTTCTCTGCGCACTACAAATCGTTCTCTCTTCATTCTGGCTATCATTCTTTCCTCTGTTGCACTCTTGATATTGAGTGTAGGTGAAAGCTTAGGAACAATAGAGCTAACAGAAGATGAAGATACTGTTACAGGTTCAGATGACGCACTAGACGAAGACTGGCTATGGTAAGCAACTGTTTGACCAGATGATTTCATTCGAGCGAGTCGTCTTTCATCAACAGATGAAAGCATACGATCTACTGGATCAGCTTCTTCCTCTACTACAATAACCTGATCCACAGCATCATAATTTGCCTGAACATATTTCATTGGATTAATTGTATACATATATCCATTGCTTCTATTCAAGCCAGCATTTACTGCTTCTGCAGTTGTGTATCCAGCTGCAGCTTGCTGCTCTGTAGTAAATGGCCAATAAGGGTGCCAAGGAGCATCCTCTGTATCAATTTGGAAATGCAAATGAGGACCAGAAACAAAACCAGTTTGGCCAGAAGTACCTATCTGTTCACCTTTTCCAACAATCATTCCGACTGTAACCCCAATAGAATCCAAATGAGCATAAGAAGAATACAAAGTAGTTAAACTCTTTGGATCATCTGGGTCTGGAACACCTGGGTGACGAACAATAATCACGTTACCAAAACCACCACCTCTTTTAATCTGATCTACAATACCATTTGCGATAGACACAATAGGTGTCCCAACTGGAACACGGATATCTACACCTGGGTGACTACCAGAACCTTCTGAGTCTCCAGTATATGTTCCCATGTACGCAACTGAATATGTAGCAGAAGAAATGGTAGAATTATATGTAGGCAAAGACACAAGCAAGTCACGTGGGACTTGCCTATACGAGTGATCGTTTCCTGTTCCACCGTACTGATTCCAAGCTCTATAGTTTGGAACAAGTTGAATTGGTGATACCGTACCTGTGTAAATAATCTCTTCTTTTCCTAGGACAGAAGCCCAGAACAAGTACCATCCATGTTGTCCAACCATGTTCCCCATTACAAATGCAAATATGGAAAAACTAGCAATCCAGAATGAACTCTTTTGGCTTAAAAAGAACATAGGATGTGGTTCCCTCTTATTGTCTAAACTACGGATACTAAATCCATGTTTCTTCCTGTGGACAATTTTGGTTAATCTTTTCATTTATATTTGTTTTATGTGTATATTATAACACTTTTCACTATTTTTATCAATGGTCGATACATGCAATATATGGCTACCAAACCCCAAGAAAACAGAGTTCTGTGGGCAATCCTTGGCATCTAGCCTATATGGGCCTGTTGATATCTTGCTAAAAGGAGAGCTAGGAGCTGGCAAAACAACATTCGCAAATGGTTTTTCGACAGGAGTTGGGATAGCAGAGCACCTGCCAAGCCCTACTTTTGCGCTAGAACACAGGTATTCCACCGCTAATAACTATCCTTTTATCCATATAGATTTATATAGATTAAATGACGATCAAACAGATGAGTTCTTGGAGCAATGTGAAGAGAAAGAAGCAATTAGATGTATTGAATGGTCAGAGAAATTAAGTAATCCTCCAAAAGATGCCATTCACATAACAATTCTAGATAATCCAGATAACGAAGGTAGAAACCTAGAAGCAGTGTTCGAAGATATGCCACTCCCCTGCGCAGAAGAGATTGAGGATTGGAGGAAGGAAATGGAATTGCCAGAACGTATATGCGCACATTGTGATGCTGTAGCCAATTTCGCATTAGAACTCTCTAATAAGTTAATAGAAAAAGGGCATATAATTAGATCTAAAACACTGTACAAAGCAGGTGTACTACACGATTTACTTAGATTTGTAGATTTTAGTGAAGCAAATGGGCCTAAATACAACAAAAAACAACACCTAGAACCAGATATATGGAAAGAGGTAAGAGCTAAATATGAAGGAAAAGGACACGAGGAAGCATGTGCCATGTTTCTAACAGAGCAAGGATACGGAAAGTTAGCTGAAATTATTAAAGTCCATGGGCTTAAATTACCACCAGAAAACCGCAGAACTATTGAGCAAAAACTGCTCTATTACGCAGACAAAAGAGTAATCAACGACAAAGTAGTTACACTAGAAGAACGTTTTAAAGATTTTAATAAAAGATACAAAGACGGAAAATGGGGCAAGTCTGGAAAGATTTGGTTTGATCAAGCAAAGGAGTTAGAGGAAGAGTTAGGAATCATCATCTAAGTGATAGTTCATTTTTTGCCTTAATACAAAAAACGAACCAAAAAAAATCAAGGCAATCGCAGACTCGTTCGTCCATTCTTCGCTCCGCTTTGCGGAGCTTCGCCTCGGCAAGCGAAACTGCTTCACTGCCCTGCTCCTTACTCAAACAAATGCGATTGCCACTCCATACTAATTCCACATACATAATTCTTAATACCTAATACTTAATACTTACCTAGACATTCCAAGGTAACAACTCTTCCATAAGAATCTGTTGAATCATGGCATAGCTAACAGACATTGCCTGTCCAGCGATTGCTAACATAAAGAATGAGATTGTAATGAAAGTGAAACACAAAAGATCCAATGCACTCCACTTTTCATTTAAACGTGGATGAACGCGATCTAAATACAAATGGATATGAGAAACAATCTTTAAGAAGTGATGAAGGATTTTTACTTTTGGAATAAGCAAAGCGACAACTCTAATAATAGAAATCTCTGCACGCATTATTCCACTTACACTTGCGATCCCTACATTGTGATGTAAATAGACAGAAAACACTAAACCAACCATTAACAGAGTTATATCTACAAGACTTTCCCTAACAGCTGCTTTGATTGTAATTTTCCAACAAAAACCATAGCAGTCTCTGTATTTAACAATATCTAATGCAATATGAGTTATAACCAGAATTCCAAATGCGCCCAGATTAAACATGGCAGCCATTAACAATGTAAGCACCAAATACCCAGCGTGAAAAGCTGGTAAATCATCATGATTATGCGCAAATGCTTGTAGAGCTGTAACAGGAGTACTCATGTTTTTTATATATATTGTTATGTGTATTATAACATATTTTATGTATATGGTCTACCTATCAACTTTCAAATGACCATAACGTAACGTTCTGATATAATGGGATACATGACTGATGACAATTTTATTAAAACAATTAAGGGGCAATCCGATATGACAGAAGAGGATCAAAAGAGTGCCGGTGCACCAATTGCTGGATCTGTGGAAGAGGAACATATGAACTTTGCAGGATTGCTGATTTCTCTTATTGATGAGGGGAAGATTAACCCACTAGATACTCAAACATTTTTGAATCACGATATTTACAATGCACTAGACGAAGAGTGGCAAGATAAAACAGATATGGTAATGGCAAATATTGCAGGGCAGATCAGATTAATTGATGCCTTTTTGAAAGATCCAAACAATCCAAAGGAGTCACCACAATTACAAACAATGATTGAGCAGCTATGGCAGATGAAGCAAACAATAGAAGCAAAAGGTAAAGAGTTCGATGTATTTATTTTTTAATTAATTTAATGATAAATAGTCACGCGCTACCAAAGGGTCCAAAGAAATCGTCTGAGATACTAGGGCCAATGTCTTTTGAAGACCTTCAAGTAGAACTAGAAAAGGACGTAATAGAAGGAGCAGGAGAAACCGTTCAAGTTAGACTCTCTATGATTGATGAAATTAGAGATAGATTGCATATAGATTCAAAAAGTCTACAACCAAAGCCAGCTCCATTTACAGAGATCTCTAGGAGATATTGGCAGTCACATGATGAAAATAGTTCTAGTGATGCAGAAAAACTAGCAACATTTACACTAGGAATGGAAATGTTAAGTGCAGATGAGGAAGCTGAATTGGAAGTAGGGTTTTGAACAGTAAATCAGTTTACCAAGGCGAAGTGAAACGAAGACTGGTGAAACAGTGGCAAGCGCATTTGTTTGAGTAAGGAGCATTGCATAGCTTCGAGTGTGGCACGAACAGATGGCGAGCAGATTTTTGAGCGCAGTGAAAAAATATGACTCGTCTCTGTGAGTCAAATATATATCGAGCAAGTATGCGACGAACGAGTCTGCGCTTGCCTTGATTTTTTTTGGTTCGTTTTTTGTATCAAGACAAAAAAAGAACATGAAATGAAATAGTTTTAGAGGAAATAAATGATGTCCTTTGTTTTTCATGGTGATCACCCCCTCTCCCTAACCCTCTCCCGCCTGGAGAGGGAATACGAAATCTAATCTTCACTATGTAATATAATGTATTACATCAAAGTAGCTTTGTGTGACAATGTATTACAAATACATAAGCTTGTATTACAACGTATTACATTTGTGTGACAATGTATTACAAATCAATCCAGTTGATACGTGTATCCCCTTTCCACCATGTCTTCTGTCTTTTGGAGTATTGCCTAGTTTTCGCGGCAATCTTTTCTGTTAGTTTTTCTAGCGAGATTGGGTCTTCTGCCTTCAAATAAGCCATTATTTCTTTGTATCCATGGCTTTTCATTCCTGGGTCTAACTCTGTATAACCTAAATCCATTAGAGACTTAACTTCATCTATCCATCCGGATTCAATCATTAATTTTGCACGGCTATTTATTCTATCCACTAAATCTGTTCTTTCCCTCCTGACTCCAAATATTAGGATATCTAGTTCTGTCTCTGTTTTATTAGATCCAAGTTCATATTTGTATTCTAAGTCAGATGGATTTGATAGTTTTAGAATCTCTAAAGCTCTAACTAATCTTGGCTTATTGTTCTTGTGTAATTTGCTAGCTCTTATTGGGTCTTGATTTAGTAATCTATTAAATAGAGTTTCACCATTATCAAGATCATATTCCTTCATCAGCTTATCCCTAAGCTCCTGATCGGTCTCTGGAGCCATACTTAATTCATCTATTATCGAACTTATATAAAGCATGGATCCACCAACCAAAATTGGAACACCGCCCTTTTTATGTATGGAATCAATAATTTCTTTTGCCTCTGTTTGATACCAACCACTAGTTGATTCCTGATCCGGCTTGAGCACATCTAACATATGATGCGGAATTTCCTGCATTTGCGTTTCGGTTATCTTGGCAGTACCGATATCCATATGCCGATATAGCTGTCTAGAGTCTGCATTTACTACCTCTGCTCCTTTTATAGATTTAGCGAGAGTTATAGAGAAATCTGTTTTACCACACGCAGTAGAGCCTAAAACCACTATTAATGGTTTTTTAGAGTTACCTAGATGTTCATCTAGAATTGATCCCCAATCAGGATGTGTAGTAGACATAACATGTACATTCTGCCACATTACAAGAACATTGCCCACTGACGAAAAACAGCAAAATTTGGTAGTATATACGTACAAATAAATATATTTAATCCGTTATCCTTAATTCAATATGCATCCAATTATCCAATCAGTAGCCAAGAACATAAGCAGTGGAGCTTTAACTCCGCAGAATATGTTAATTCCTACAGTTATAGAAAAAACTCAATTTGGAGAACGTGTTTATGATATTTACTCTAGATTACTAGAAGAAAGAATCATTTTCCTAGGTACTGCAATTAACGATGAAGTAGCAAATAGTGTAATCGCTCAATTACTGTTCTTGGAAAAGGAAGATCCAAACAAGGACATAATCATGTACGTTAACTCCCCCGGAGGACAAGTTACTTCCACCATGGCAATGTACGACACAATGCAATACGTACAGCCAGATATCTCTACAGCCTGTCTAGGTATGGCAGCCAGTGGAGGTGCCATTATTTTAATGGCTGGGGCAAAAGGAAAACGTTTTGCTCTAACACATTCAGAAATTATGATTCATCAACCACTTGGTGGAGCAGAAGGACAAGCAACAGATATTGCTATCCATGCAGATCACATTATTCAAACCAAGAACTTACTAAATGAACTAATCGCCAAACATACTGGTAAAGACTTAGATCAAGTTAAAACAGATACAGAGCGAGACAAGTTCTTGCGTTCAGAAGAAGCTCTAGCGTATGGATTGATTGATGAAATTGTTACAAAGCCACCTAAGAAGTAAGCGGGTTATGAGTTATGAGTTTTGTCGAAAGCCTAAAAGTCAAATGTCAAAAGTCTTTTGACGTTAAACCTTTGACCTTAGACTGTTAACCGGCGGTTTAAAACGCCGGTTAACTTTTAGTTTTAAAAAAAATGTGGATTTCATCTCTTTATTACTTACTACATTTTCCATCTGCACATTTTTCTTTGCTGAAGCAAGATGAAACTCTAACAGCAAAGTATCCAACAATCATCCATAGGAAGATTTCCATAATTACAGGTCTAACAGCTGCAAGTAATTCTGTAGTAGAAAGTAATGGCTTAACTAGTAATCCGATAGACATAGAACCAAGAGCTATTCCAGCTAGTAATGCTCCAACTTCCATGAATAAACCGATTGCTATTAGTGCGCCACCAACGATCATGAGTGCAGGTATAATGTAAGCACAAACGAATCCGAGGGGCTCCAAGAATCCCATGTCTCCCATAGCCATAGCTTTGAAACCAGTGAAACTAGAGTAGAAAATAAGCCCTACAAGTAGAAGGGAAACACCAAAAGTGACTCTAAGACAAAGCCCATAAGCAGCTTTGGCAGTTAGTTTGCAACACATAAAAAAAAGGGTAATGAAATATTCACTCACCATATTATCTGTTTCCTATAAACGAACAAGCTATTACAAATACTCACATGTATTCTGTCCAATCTAAAAAGGAAGAGTTATTATCTAAATACAATGTTTACCCTAAAGGAAAAAACCGAAAAGGCACGCCTAGGAACACTAAAAACGCAACATGGAGAAATCCAAACTCCGTTTTTTATGCCAGTTGGTACAGCAGGAGCCATGAAAGGCCTAACCCATGATCAGATACTAGATCTAGGTGCGCAAATCCTGTTATGCAATACATATCACCTACATCTACAACCAAGTGAGAAGACAGTAAAAAAAGCAGGTGGCCTGCATGAATTTGTAAATTGGGACAAGCCAATCCTTACAGACTCCGGTGGATACCAAGTATTCTCTTTTGGACAAAGTGGCAGAATGAAAATTAAAAAAAATGGAGTGGAGTTCCAAAATCACTTAAATGGAGACAAGCTTTTTATAGGACCAAAAGAATCAATCCAAATTCAACATGATCTAGGCAGTGACATAATCATGGTCTTTGACCACTGCCCTCCATCCACTGCATCTAGACCAGAAATCGAAAAAGCAGTAGAAACAACCTTAAGGTGGGCGAAGGAATGTAAAAAGGTTCACGATAAGTTATGTAAAAAGACAGGCAAGTCCTCTCTCTTGTTTGGAATAGTCCAAGGAGGCCTAGAACTAGACCTGAGGGAAAAATGCTTACAAGAACTAGTCTCTATAGGTTTTGACGGCTACGCCCTTGGTGGGCTAGCTGTAGGAGAATCTGAAACTGAACTATTTAGAATAGTTAAAGCAATCGCACCACTAATGCCAGAAGACAAACCTCGTTACTTAATGGGTGTTGGAATGCCGAATCAATTAAAGAAATGCGTAGGCTACGGAATAGACATGTTCGATTGCGTTTACCCAATGCGCGTTGCTCGGCATGGTTCGATATTATTAAGCGATGGAACAACAATTAGAATTCAGAATAATAAATTCAAAGAAGCCCACGAACCAATAGATCAAAATTCTAAATCCGAATTTGGCAGAAACCACTCCCGTAGTTACTTGCATCACCTGTTTAAAGCAAAAGAACGCTTAGCAGATACGATTGCAGCATCCCAGAACCTTAGTGTTATTTTGGAGGTAATGAGGGAGTTGAGGGAAGAGTAGAAGAAATTTAAGAATTTTCATTTGCTTCCTCAATCTTTTTAGCGGCAATCTTTTGCTTTTGTATGTATTCTTTTTCTTTAATACATCTCTCTTCATACAAACTTTGATATAAGGCGAATGCAGATGGTTCCAAGCTCCAAACAGCATTAGCAACATCTACTGGAGATGTGAACCCACCTGATTTTCCATTTACCATAATTAGTTTAAGTCCTTCTCTAAGACCCAAAGCATTTTGCATCCATATTTTGACTTGAGCTTTTTGACGCTGTTTTGCGTTTCTACCAATAAAATACTGCCAAATTGATATACCAACAAATATTAATGAAATTACTGAAGAAATTATTGACCACCAAAATGTAAATGTATTCATATGCAAAATAGTAGCACTTTCAAAGCAAATAGAAAGTTGTTGATTAATAGTTATACATGATAAATACCTGCAAGAAGTTGATTTATTTGATAAAATAAATATTGATGACACATTCATTAATTAAAGATGAAGAATTGCTTAGGGAAACTTCACAGATACCAGACCTTTTTGATTTAAGTCAAAATATTAAGTGTGTAGAATCTTTGATTGAAAATATCACTAAATCATCGACATTAGGGTTTATTGGTAAATTTGGCATCGGGAAAAGCACACTATTACATCAAATACAGAAAGCCGATGATCAATATTTATGGGTAAATTTCGATGCATGGAAATATCCGAATAAGGAGGACTTATGGGAAGGTTTGATTCTAGATTTTGCTGAGCAACTTGGGGAAAGAAAGAAAATAAAAAATAAAATTGATGCAACAGGCAAAAAGAAGAAAGCTCTTGATATTGTAGGAATAATCTCAATGGGATTATCGGGGCTTAGCATCTTTGATAAATTTGTAGAACTATTTAAATCATCACCGGCAACAAGAACCTATGAAATGCAAAATATCTTTAAGGGACTAATTGAATCACAGGAAAAAGATATTATATTTATACTTGAAGATATTGATAGGTCTGGAGATGGTGGAATTTATTTTTTAGAAACACTACGACAATTTATACACAGCTTGGACTCAAAAAAATTGATAATTGCAATTGTTCCTATTGGAAGTATTAATTATGAAAAAAATAATAGCAGCTATTTGAAATGCCTAGATTATGTTGAAAGACTTTCAATAAGTCACAATTCATTTGAAAAGTTTGTAAATGAAATTTTTAAAGATGAATTATTTGTAGAAAATATATTAGATGAGAGTAAAAGAATAATATTCACAGCTAGTAAAATGAAAACACAAACAGCTTCATTTCTAAGAGCCTTATATAAAAGCGAATACAATATAAATATTAGATTGATGAAACAAATTATTAGAAAAGCTGATAAAACTTATCTAGCTCAAATAAAAGATGGCCATAAGCCGGATTGGAGAGTTACATTGTGTATAGAGGCAACAAAGAATTCTTTTGCGAAAAAAGGAGATCAGTTTTTTGAAAGAATAAAAAATTCAAATTCAATACTAGAAAGTAGTATATTTGCAAAGTTTATATCAACAATGATAGAAGACCGTGAATCTATGTACAGCAGTAATGATGATCTAATACAATACAGAAAGGATATAATCATCGTGCATCAAAATGGTATCAGCTTTCCAGAGTATCCTTATAGATGTGAAATCGATTTTGAAAAAAATGGATATGCAATAAATAGCTTTTATCTTGAATACTGAAAACCCCTAACAATATTAATAGTGTAGGCAAAGAGAACATAGAAACCAAAACATAAAAGGAGTAGAATTATATGCATGGAAAAAGTCTGGTTCATATCGCATGTACAATTACTGACTCAAAAGGCTATTGATGATGAATGGATGTTCGTTATGGAAACGATGATGTAATAACAATACTTGATCTTTGCTATGTAATGTGAAAATGTAACTGGTTCCGCAGTCTGGTTGTTTTCTGAACTCTTTAATTTATCCACTTCTCTGAAAAAGTCCCCCACCACTCTACTCACTATATCTTCTTAGTAGTAAATGGATGAAGTTTATTACAAATGGAGTAAGCATCGATTACTTACTGACACGTCCATTTGAATCGTTTATCTAATCGTCGATTAATACGTTCTAGCATCTTATCGACTCCTCTAAACCATTTCATAACACGACTACAGATACGTTCTTGCTGCCAAGTTTCGTACTGCTGTTCTGGTGCTACAGCATGCGTTTGATTAGTAACACTTGGCTGTAGAGCAAATCGTTCACGAATCATATTGCCTGCCATCTCTATACGGTTGCGCATACTTTCAATACTGCCACGATGACCGCCTCTAGTTGTTGCTGTGAAGCTAGCTAAGGTATAAATAGATGAGGCAATAGCAGATGGTGCAGAATTACCATAGCCATTATAGGCAATAGCATATCTGCCCATATATTGAGTATATTCTGTCAAACCTGTTTCGTCTAAAAATGTCAGGTCCGCTATAGCTGAGGATGAAACTAATGTGTCTGTGCTATCATAAAGTCTGAATCCTGTTTCGTCGTCTGCGTTGTCTGTAAAATTCCAGCGTATTGATGTGCTTGACTGGGCAGATGGAGTATCGATAGTTGGCGCTTGGGGAACGGGGTAAATATATGCTCCGATCTCCCAGCCTGATCCACGAAGGTCCTGGTCAGCAGTAGTTACTGAATCAGACCAAGTGGAGCCTGGAACGAGTGCGTGGTCGTAGGAAGAGCCGAGATCCACTCCTGCGTCTATAGCAGAAGAGGTGGATTGAAGAGTGAAATTACTAGTTGCAATATTAGTAAAAACTGGATTAGTCGTAATACTACCTGCGCCAGCAGAAGCGTTATTTAATGGAGCAGTAAATTGATTATAATAATCATTATAATCAATGTTTAACGTTGTACTTTCTGCTGATGCATTATTAATAGCATACCTTCCACCAACAAAAATATTATTTTTTATTCCCTGCGTTTCCGTTACAGAAATGTCTATAAATAGTAGGTCTGTAGTAGGTGATTCCTTATTTAAAACAACTGTATTATTATACAAGTTGAGAACTGCGTCACCAGACAACCACATAAGGTACCTACCAACAATATCGTCATTGGCCTCAATGATATTATTGTATGCGGTTATTACAGAATCGTCGATGCTATGAATTTGGAATTTAAGATTATCGTGAATATAATTATTCTTAACTATTGCCGTTGCTGATTCGTGAAATGCAACTCCATCACCATGCCCGTCAATTCCATCAATCCCGTTTTCGTATATCTCAGAATTTTCAATAATCAAATTATCTACTACGCCGTATGTATTGATTCCATCATTTGTGTTATTGTAAATATCAACGCCTGAAATTGTAATATCTGTGAAAGTGCTACCTGCTAGCGGATGCAGGCGTATCCCATTTGCTCCACTTGAGATATCCCCATTATCGTAATAAGAACCCCCACTAATAACTATATTTTGTTGCGTAACTCCTGGAATAGGCACAAAAGAAACTGCACTGCCAATATTATTATACATATCAACGTTTGTCAGATAAAGCCCATTAATATCTGATCTAAAATGTGCGCCAAAACTTGATGAATCGTGTATAGAACTATTAGATATCGTTAAATTGGATATTGTTCCTGAATACAAGTGAAATGGATATCCTGCGGAACATATAAAAGAACTATTATCAATCACACCCGTAATTGTCACATCACCATCATCTATTTTAAATGCATCGCTATTTCCACCGTCGATGTTCACTCCCGACATATTCAGGGTCACTACTAAAGCTGTCAAACCAGACAAAACTAAACCCCTACTAGCTCCAGTCAAATCGACATCCGTCATGTTTAACGTATAAGCTCCTTCCCCGTAGACCCTAGCCGCATACCCCACAGACGTACGAACGTCTAAATTATTAAAAACTGCACCAACATCATTCGTCCTAATATCAAGAGCCATCGTAACATCAAAACTTAATATTGGTTTATCGCCAGCCCCAAAGGCATCATATGTGTGTCCTGCCTTAGCTTCAAAATCGCCTGTGCCTGTGTGGGTTTGCCCTCTCCTGAAATAAATCGTATTAATACCAGCAGAAACACTTATTTCAATATCATCCATAGAATTGTATCCTTGAAAAGATCCAGAACCGCAGGCGAAGGTCGTCGGGTCATAATCTGCACAATCCACTATAGTATTATCAACATAATAAGTTGCTGCACTCACGGCCTCTGGCAATACGAAAAACAAAAATCCTACACAAAATATCAAATGCGCTAATCGAAATATACATTTTTTAACTGCCATGCAATTAATTACATTAATCATCATCTACTAGATATTACTACTAGATTTCAATAAAATCTAGCAACAGAGATTCAAATAATTTCTGATATTTCAGATATAATTGTTTCACAGCTACATAATTATTTTTTACATAGACTCATAAACAATAATGATATTTATTCAATAGAAAAGACTGTGTCTTTCTTGGATAAAGTCTCTTTTGAGTATTTGCCAATCCTTCCAACGGGCACATACATTCTTGCAGGGTTATTAGCTCAAGTACCAGTTGTTGTTGATATAGGAAAAATGAAGAAGAATTTGAGCCTTACAACAAAACAATGACTTTACTAGAAAATTGGAGAGATAAAGAAGCGAATGAGTAATAGAAGAGCATAGAAACCAAAACGTTTAAGGAGTAGAATTATCTGCATGGAAAAAGTCTGGCTCATGTCTCATGTAGATATATTCAAAATCCTCAACCCTCGCACCCTCCTCTAATCCTGTCACATTCTGCCAAGATTTCTTCTGCATCTGGAAGAATACCTAGTCGTTCGACACAATTGCGAATAGCGCTTGTGGCAGCACCAATATCCAAAGCATAAGAAACTTTTTCTTCTGGTGTAATATCTTTTGCTTCTAGAATTATAGCCAATGAAACGTGATTTCTTCTTTGTATGCTATTAGTCATAATAAGTGGAATATATAATTGTTATCACTTAAAGCAAGGATTGTATTAAGTAATTTAAAAAAGCCCTCACGACACTAGATGCAACAACTCAAATTACGACTCATTTTCTTCTAAAACCTCTTTGATTAACTCTCTAACGGATTTGCCCTTTCCTACCTCCTTTAACATTTCGTCTGTTATTCCATAAAACGCTCTAGAATATTTTGGGCATTCTATAAACTCAGGACCAAACTTAAGACCTACCCTAGAACTTAAAGAAGATATTCCAATACACGGTTCATTGCCACTAGGAAGATCTTTATAGTCTGCTGCGCATTTTGATCTGCATCCATCTTTAGCAATAATTAATGGACAAGCCTTTGGTTCTGGAAATTCATTCATCGATGATAATATATACTATATTATATTTATGTCAATATATTAGATCAGCAAGATAAGCGTCTTCTGAACTGAATAAGACTTATCAAGTAATATTTAGATAGACAAAAACCAAACCTACTCACACCCTTCTCTAATCCTGTCACATTCTTCGAAGACTCCTGTTGCATCTAGAACAACTAGTTTACCAATATGATCGCAGATGCAATATATGCCATCACCAATATCTAAAACATTAGAATCCTTTTGCCCTGCTGTAATATCTGTAGCCTGTAAAGTATCTGCCGATGAAATGTGATCTCTTCTTTGTATGCTATTAGTCATAATAAGTGGAATATATAATTATTATCTTATAAAGCAAGAATTGCTTTAGGGAATTAAAAAAGCCCTCACGATGTGAATCGTAAAACAATGATCAATTACTCTTTTGCGATGAAAGAAGTTTTTTACCAAGGAGTAAGTTGACTAGTAGGATAAATACACCCATCCCAATGAGGGCATGTGAAACAGAAAATATTGCAAGTATCTGTTTGCCAACTGTTGTATAAAGCGCAAAAACAGAAAAGACTACTGATCGAGTCGTAGCAATAGCGTGTCCTGAGGTCTCTTCAACAAGTACGTGGTTCCAAGCCGGTTGCCACAAGCCTTCACCGATATTGAATAAGAAATACAGCAAAATGAGTGATACCCACCAGTCCAAGAAAATACCTGCAGCTATAAGCAATATACCTTGTATTATAGTTCCAATAAGCCAACTGGCACGGTAGCCTATACGTTCACCAAGAACATAAGCGTATTTTGCAGAGAGCATTGTGCCGATTGCTGCAAGAGCTATTATGACACCTGAAAACCAATCAGGCATACCACCATCGGACATAACAGGAAGCACAATAAGAGGAAAGAAGGCAACGTGATTAGCAAGCGACCGATATACTAAGATTAAACGTAACCGACTATTATGTAAGACATTGTTAAATGCCTCCTTTGCTGTGTTTATATTTTCCTTAAATAAAGCAGCAGCAGATTGTTTTCTGCTTTTTAGAGACTGAACATCACGTAGTTTATAGACAAGAACGACTAGTGAAGCTGCAAAAATTACATCAATAACAGCAAGTAATCGAAAACCGATATCACCAAACTGAAATAGGATTGCAGAAGTAACGAGTGGTGTACAAAGTAGAGCAAGCTGTTCATAAAACATAAAACTACCAATCACTTTTCCAAACTCGTCAGACCGCTTTAGTATTGCAAGATTTTCAGCAAGAAAAGCCTGCCCCGTCCCACTCCAAAAGCTCCAATAGAGCGCACTAAACAGAGATGCAACAATGAACCCCCAAAAATTTGGGAATAGTAAAATTGTTACTGCTCCAAGTAAATTACATACCACTGATCGTTGTAGAGAGTATTTACGTCCTATTGTATCAGCAAGAACAGATGTTGGTATTTCAAGAAGCCAAATAGCAAAAGTAGCAACGTTGGAAATAATGACTATTTCCCAAAGACTAAGTCCAGTATGTGTGTAAAAAAGGGTTATTATAGGCACAAGGAATGTTGCGCCTGACAAAAAATTTACCCATGATTGGATATGTAAGTTACGCTGCGCAAGTTCTTGTTTGTTCATAGTCCTACTGTAGCAGAATATGTATCTATATAAGCTTTTCACCTAATCCATCAGCACCTCCTATTTCTTCTAGTTTCTTTTTCACACGTTGATAACCCTCTTGAAATGTCTGCACCCACGCTATGTAACTCATGGTATCTACAAAGGCAATATCAATACTTTCGACACCTTGTTTTACTGTTGGTGTAAGTTGACTAATTGGAAGCTGTCCTTTTGGAGCACGTATCTCTCCTGTATCTATATTCGTGAATGGCTTAGCAATTTTTATCATTTCCTCAAAGAAAACTAGTAAAACCTGCAAGCGCTGTGAATTTCGTCCTGCACCTACTAGCATATCGTCAATGTCCTCTTTTGCAGATTCTGTAGAGCCGAATTTTTCTGGGTCTTTTGGCATAGCTGAAATTGTTTCCTTTTTATTTATTATAGCCGAAATGAATCATTTTGACTAGAATGTACTGCGAGGTGTATCAAGAACCAAAGTGTTTAGATTAATTTAATTCCTCTTACTTCCATTTATTACATACAAGCTAGCAAGTTTGGGATCTGAACTTGTAAAAGTTTTACTGTCTTTTATTCCTAAGAAATATTCTGCACTGGATTCAAAGTACTTAGATATTTCATTATAAATAGAGCTGTTATCAAAATGCTTTGTTTTTCGCATATAAGAATCTGGATCTTTTATGTTTTCGTTGTAGAACTCAGATTCAGGATTTAAAAGCATAACTAAAATTAGTCCTCTATCTTTTAAAACTCTAGATGCTTCTGAAATTGCTTTTTTGTAATCAGTTATAAACTGAAGCGATGCAACAAAAATTACAGCATCAAATTTAGAATCTTCTATATCCATATCTTCTGCAGATCCTATTATTGTCCTTAAATCATCTGGAGATCCTGCTATTGCTTCTTTTGAAACATCTAGCCCTGTTACTAGGAATCCTGCTTCCATCAATTTCTTTTCTATAATTGCAGGACCACAACCAACACTTAAAACATTTTTGTTATCGCCTAATTTATTCACAATATATTCAAATTCCTGATTAAACACATCAGTCCAAAAATAAGATTGGCATGTTTTTAGGTAATCACTCATAAATTTAATAGGAATTAATTGTTCACAAACATTATTGCACAGCCACTTTCAAAAGTAATTTCTATTTGATCAGATACAGCCTTGTTTCTAACACTAATTATATCCCCTAGTTCTAGGGAGGTATGATCAAGTTCGAATAGTAATCCTTTAGATTTTATATTTTCTATTTTGGGAAAAGGCAAAATTGAAATTGTCTTGTTCAATACATTGTTTAAAGAAGTATTTCCTTTCATAAAAAAGAAATATTGTTCTGGCTCAATAAATACGATATTAACTTTGTCTTTGTATTTTTTTGCCACAGAAAGGTTGCCCATAAAATGATCCAATTGCCCTCCAGTTGCTCCATATACATCAATTTCCTCGAACTTATCTAGCAAATGTTCTAAAGCTTTTTCAAAATCTGTGTAGTTTTGGTCAGATACTTTAACTAATTCAACATCAACTAAATTAGTATTTTCTAACGAATCTAAATCCCCTATTACAGCAACGATATTGGGGAATAGTTTTTTAATTTTAATAAATGCACCATCCGCACAATAAATAGGTGATGAGAGGTTAATATTCTTTAGCCATTCTAAATCTAAATCTCCATTTAGGAATAAATTTGCTTTTTCTTGCATAGCACCAATAGGGTCGCATGCAGATTAGAAATGTGCAATAAATTTAATCTTCTCTAATTCAACTAACCATCTCGGCGTAGTTCGCTGAGCGAACGAAGATGATTGGCTGGGGCGGTGGATGATTTTAGAAATATATCGATTTTCGAATTGCCCGGCTTCGTCTGCGGACTACGCCGTGGCATCCTTTCAACTGCTATAAAAAAGCCAATCTCGGCGTAGCTCTCACAGGAGCGTAGACGGATGGCTGGGGAGGAGGGATTCGAACCCCCGAATGCATGGACCAAAACCATGTGCCTTACCACTTGGCGACTCCCCAATGCGACCGAGACATTAACATATCTATCTTACTTAAGTATACGTAAATTCTATTAAACCTTATATATAAAATTCAGAAAGTATTTTTACGAATTAAACTGATAAATAAATACATCTTGTTGCGCTTTTCCTTGCGCACACGTTTACAGCTGTATACACTCTTTCAGCTTACTAAATATAGATAGCACCTAATTTTATGTTCGTAATCGTAGACATCGCAGGGTTTCAAGAAAAGGTTTCCGAAGGAGATACTCTTCAAGTGCCTACATTAAGCGCAAAAGACGGTGAAACTGTTAAATTCGATAATGTGTTACTAGTTGCAAAAAGCGATACAGATATAACAGTTGGAACACCAAGTATTGCAGGTGCTAGCGTAACAGCAAAAGTTGTTACCCATGGTAAAGCAGACAAAATTAGAGTGTTTAAGATGAAAAGAAGGAAAAGATACAGAAAAGTACAAGGTCACAGACAAGGTTATACAAATATCGAAATCACAAAAATCACTACTGGTGGTTCAGCTGCTCCTAAAAAGACAGCTACAAAAGCAGCTCCAGCTGTAAAAAAGGAAGAAAAAGTAGCAGAAGAGAAATAGTATTAAGATTTATAACTAAAACGAGGATTTCCAGGAACCTCTCCTCTTTCTATACGAGAATGCATAATAAACCACTGACTTGTAGATGAAAGACTCATTAATTCTTGTGGTGTCCAATCCTCTGGATTTTTTAATAATGCTTCAAATTTGATCTTACAATGATTAACTGCGTCACAAACAGCATCTAGTGCAGCTAGACCATAGTCCTTTCCTAATGATTCCTCTCTTTCTAGCTGCTGCAAAACAGTATCTTCTGGGGTTACAATTGGTGGATCTTGCAACGGACCAAAATCATATACATTAATTAATCTTTGCCTTAACTTTCTTGCAAGCACTATTAATGGAGCAGAAATAGCAGATGGTCCAATGGACCTAATATCTGAAATAGTTATAAGCTCACAATCAGCTCTCCAATAAAAAGTATTTGCATTTAGATCACCTGCTGCCGAAAGGACTTCGTCTCTATTCACAAATATATCAAAGCAGACATATATAAGTAATAGAAGTTTAAATTCAAATTAAATTATTTCTTCTTCCTCTTTTCCTTAAGGATTTTTTTCGCTTCCCTTCTTACTCTTCTTTCAATTTTTAAATGATCCTTTGCGAGTCTACGCATTTCTTTATCATTTCTATCTATACCAAATAGATCTACATAATCAAATATTGGATTTCCAAAAGCATCAATCTCAAAATCAATCTCAGGATCAAGTCCCATTAAATCATCTATCTCCTTTGGAGTTAATCCACAAATATCTGCCTGATCCTCATTTGGATCAGAACTAGTATCAGACGTGGTTTGTTTTAAGGTTTTCATTTTTTTTATCTATAAATTATCCTATTCATCAAGAATATCTCTTGTACGTCTTCTAGAACCCTTTCTTACTTTTGTAATTCTAAGAGTAAGATTCCGAAGCTCTTCCTCATCAAGATCTACACCTTTTAAATATGAATCTATTTCCTGATCAGTTAGATCACCATCATCGGAAACAACATTCATAACTGAAACATCTAGATTACCTCTGAAAAAAGCATCGATCTGTCTTTGCGAAAGACCAGCAGCCAAAAGATCTTCTCTACTTATGCTTGCCTCTTCGATATGAGCATTAGCTCTTTCTCTTCTTACTGGATTACCTTGGAATAAATTTCTCATATTATAATATGTGTAACTACTATTACTAATTCTCATCCAAACAATTCTGCATCAATGCTGCAGAATCAGAGGCAACTAAATCTATATCATCAGTAACATCAGTAGACACCTCAATTGAATCTAAAATAGGATCTAAATCCTGAATATCTTCTACTATATGTCCATCTTCTAATGGTCCATTATCATGTTCCTGATCAATTATTGCCTCATAAATATCATCATCCGAAAGAGATGGAGTGCGAACGCTTGGATCGTAACCAGTTCTAGGAGGCATTCCTCCTCCATGTGGATGTAATTTTGATTTAGTCATAATATGAAAGTTTGTAGTAAATAAGACTACTGATTGCCTATTTTTTATTAATCAGTTTGTTGTAGCTATGCCTTAATGGATCTAATAATCTTGCAAATAACGGATCCTCTTTCAAATCATCTAGATTCTCTACTTCAAAAGAATCATCATCGTCTAGCAATGGATCCCCCTGGCTTCTTAAGTCCGCAATTTCCTGATCTGTAGCACCTTCGTCCCTCATGCTTACTTCACTAACTTGAGTTCCAATTTCTGAGTCTTTCATAGTAATATTATAGGATGTAAATAAAGATATGTCAATTATTGTTTACACATTTCCCAAAGTCCTTTATTCCCCTCTTTTGCTAAATCCTCCAATTGCTCATAAATTTCTGCACGGGGGTGAGTAAACCATTCATAATTCTCTACCAAACCTTCCTGAATTAAGAGTGCTCCGATATCCTCTCCAGAAAGCTCTAAATACATTAATAATCGCCCATATTTATCTCTTTTATCATCTGATCCACGTTCAAGAGAGACATATTCATTCAAAACTAATTCAGATAAACGATCAGTTGCCTCATTAAAGTAACACTCCTCTTTTTCTGGTGCGTCTATTCCTACTATTCTAACGTGTTCCTCTGTAAATGAATTAGGCTTAACAACAACTGTATCGCCATCTATAACCCTAGAAACAGGGCCAACAAGAGCTACGGTAACAGGTTGTTGATCAGCAGTTTCATCTATTTTAATTGGAACAGAGTTGTCATTATCTCTTGAATAAATCAGAGCTCCATTCACTAATAAAACGAATACGAAAATGCCGAATATGATGAATATTTTAAACTTGTTCATTAGCAAAGGCTGGTAAATCTAGAGGTAATTGATCTTCACAATATGCAATAAATGGGTCCTCTGGTGCGTATTCTTTTTTTCTAAGAAGCTCTCTATATGCATTGCCCCATTCAATATTCATACCAATAAGAATTTCTATTTGATCTGGATTTTTAACAACACCCGCCTGATAAAGCCTGAGTAAATCAAGATCTACTGGGCGTTTAGATAAATCTATAATACCTCCGTCAAATAGCTTTGGAACATTAAGAAGCATTACTATTGTTAGTAATTATTTACAGCACCGTTATACGCCTAATATCTTGTATTGCAAGTTTTGATATCGATCACTCAAAATTTGACTTAGGCAGTAAACCCGCTATTGTAACCACGTTATGCAAATAAGTCTTCGTAAGCTAATGATGATGAAGAAGACAACCTCCCAAATCGGGAAGGGCAACTGCTAACGCGTAAATAGATAAATTAGCAATAGTCCCGACCCGCGGGGCTTTTTTTGTATATATTTTCCAAATTACTACCATGTCTATATCTACAGAATCAAATATAGATGTTATCGAATGCAATATGCCAATTAGCGCAGAGCAAAGGGAAAAACTCACTGCAGAGATAAAATGGCTACAAGGAAATGTGCGGCAGAAAATCGCATGGTTCACAACTCCCCCGAACTGGCTGATTAATAAAGAGACAGGGGAAGAAAGACTCTGCCTATACTCATTTGATTCATTCTGCCCATTACAAGACGCAGATGACTTAAGGATATTTGAACATATTGATTTAGGGCTAAATATAATCATAAAACTTATCAAAACGAACCAAGGAGGAGTTAGAGAAGCAATTTGCAAGCTAATTGAATATGTTGAAAACAATATTGGCGATGAGGCAAAATCATGCCGAGTAAATGTGTATCAAATACTTTGTTGGTATAACGGATTCGCTGCAATTCACAAAAATGGACTTTAATAATATGTAGTTATTAAAAACATATTTTTAACATTTGACAAAAGGCAGAATACCATGCAGAATATTCTCCTTATTTTCCAAAGTAGTCCAATGCTACCTAAATCTCTTTGTTCCACAAAGTTCGCTCTTATATTCGCAGCAGCTCTGGTAACTGTTAGTGTGCCATTTGCAGTATTCGGTCAACAGTTCAGCCCAAATGTAGATTTGAGTGTCCAGATTCAAGGTCCTAGTGGATCTAGTGTTAATGCTGGTAGTACAATTTCTTATACATATACAGCAAATAATAGTGGTCCAGACTCAGCAATGGATGTAACTGTCACGGGTAATATTCCAAACGGACTTAGTTATAATTCAGCACAAACAAGCAATGATTGTGTTTTAAACGGACAGCAAATTCACTGTCATACACTTTCTATGCAATCAAATAGTACGAAACAATACACTGTTTCATTTGATGTTACTGCTAGCCCATCATTTTGTAATCAAACGATATCTAACGCTGTAAGTATTTCTACATCCAGTACAGAGACTAATCCTACAAACAATCAAAGTAATACTACTTACCACACTGTGCACTGCGCACCAGTAGAAGCAGATATGGAGATTACAAAAGTTGCATCCCCTACTGTTTTAATAAGCGGAATTGTTTATTATGAATTAACTGTAAAAAATAAAGGACCAGCAAATGCTACAAATATTGTTGTAACAGATACAGTGCCAACTGGACTTGCATTCGACTCAGGAAACAGTGATTCAAGCTGTTTTTTGCAAGGCAACAGTGTTAAATGTACTGCAAATAGCTTGAATAATAACTCTATAAAAGTATTTAACATTGCCTTTACCATTAGTGACCAAGAATCATGTGGAGAAGTAATATTAAATAGAGCATCTGTAGAAGCAGATCAAAACGATCCTGTTTCTAATAACAACACTAGCAATTTTGTTTACACAACAATCTTGTGTGAAAAGGCAGATCTATCCATCACTAAGAGTGGACCAAGTACAGTAGATGCAGGTGGAACAATCTTGTACACATTAACCGCAACCAATAACGGACCAGCAGAGGGAGAAAGTATTACAGTATCTGATCCTGTACCAAATGGACTTACCTTTAATGCTGCGCAAAGCAGCTCTAATTGCGTATTAAACAGCTATGATTCTGTAGTTCACTGTAATAGTTTTAGTTTAAACGCGTTGCAAAGCAAAACTATAAACATTGCATTTGATGTTCCAGAAAATGGTTTCTGTAGCTCTACTATTTACAATAGTGGAACTGTTTCTGGTCAGTCTACTGACCTAAACCCAAGCAATAATCAAAGTAATACTGTTAGTACAGTTGTTGAATGTGAAGGTGAGCCAGAACTATCTATTTCTAAAACAGACGGCAGAACAACAGTAAACGCAGGGGAAAGCCTAACCTACGAAATAACAGTAACTAATCACTCAAACATAGAAGCTACAGGTGTAGATATATTAGATACGTTGCCAAGCAATGTAGTTCTTATGAAAATTGATGGAAACCTAGTATCACCTACTGGAACAACAGTTACATGGGATAATCAAACTATCCCTGCAAACCAATCAAAGATATACACCATTACTGTTGGAGTAGATTCAAATACTCCTGACCAAACTGTTCTAACAAATACGGTTCAAATAACAAATGGACCAACTGCTATAGATACAACAACCGTACTAAATGGGAATAGCGAAATGGGATGTATAGAAATTGTGAAAGAGACATTTAATACAGAGGGGAATCTGATTTCACCTGTTGCACAATTTACTTTTCTACTTAATGGAGGAGCTCAAACAACAGTAAATAATAGTAATGGAGAAGCAATGTTTCTAAATGTACCTGCTGGACTACACACAGTTACAGAGATTGTACCAAACAACTGGGAACAGTTGTCTGTTACTCCAACAAATGGAGAAGTAGTTGTGAGTGTTGGAAACAATTGTTCTGCTGTTTATTTCAAAAATAAACAAGTAATTGACGTCGACCCTACATTCTCTATTTCTAAAACAGATAATAGAACTACAGCAGAAATTGGAGACGTACTCTCTTATCAAATTTCAGTTACAAATACATCAAATGTGACTGCTACAGGAGTAACTATAGAAGACACTCTACCATTAGAATTAACGCTAGAAACAACAAGTGGTAATGCTAATTTGAATGGTCAAATAATTACTTGGACTGATCTATCTTTCAGTACAGGAGAAACAAAAATATTCACAATTACTGCATCTGTAAAATCCAATATTAATGATGGAGTAGTAATTCTAAACCAAGCAAGAGTAGTGGATGGACCATCTACTACTGATACCACAACTGTGGTATCAGAAGGAGAAGCAGATCTAAGTATTTCTAAAACAGATAATAGATCTACAGTAGAAAATGGAGAGACTCTAAACTACATAATTACTATTACTAATAACTCATCTATAGATGCAAATAGCGTAGAAATAAAAGACACTCTACCGAATGACACAACTTACGTTAGTTCATCTAATGGAGGATCAGCGAATGGGCACATAATCACATGGGACCAGGTTTCAATTTCTGCCAATTCATCTGTTCAACTAAGTGTTAATGCAAGTGTTAATAGCAATACAAGCAATGGAACTATACTACTTAACACTGTTCAAATTGTTGGTGGAAACAGTGCAACAGATTCAACAACTGTAACCAGCAACACAACAAACGATGTAACAATAGATATCACAGATCAAACTGATCCAGTTAGGCCAAGTGATGTGTTCTGTTACTCAATACGTGTAACTAACTTAAATAGCAATCCAGTAGTAGATGCTACTGTAACTCAAACATTAGATTCTCAGACCTCTTATACTTCATCTACAGATGGAGGAAGCCATAGCAGTGGGTTGATTACATGGGATAATGTAGATATTTCTGGAACAGGCACAAAAACACTAAACTCTTGTGTCCGTGTAGACAGCAATGCGGATGATGATGATATCCTGAATTCTAATGCATACATCCTAAGCAAATCAGACAGTGAAACAACTAGAGTTGATGATGACGATGATGACGAAGGAGAATGTAGAATTGTATCTATAGAAGATGATCCAGATCCAGTTGAGCCAGGAGAAATATTTGAATACACCATTAAAATCAGAAATGAATCTAATGATGATGAGGAATACACGATTACAGCTTTCTTAGACAGTGATACTACTTATCTATCATCTAGCCACGGCGGAGACGATGTAAGCAGACGAGAGATCGAATGGGACGACTTTGATATAGATAGTGATGATACAGAAACAGTTAGAATTACTGTAAGAATGGATAACGATATAGAGGAAGATGAAACAGTAAGAATCCGAGTAACCTGTGAAGATGACAATGAAACCGAAACTACCAGAGTAGAAGGAGGAGGAACAAGCGACGGAGACGCTCATCTAAGAGTGGATAAATCAGCAAATAGAGACGAAGCAAAACCAGGTGACACCGTTTTCTACACAATCACAGTTAGAAACGATAGTGACGAAGCAGCTAGAAACGTTACAGTAAGTGATAGATTCACTGCTGGGTCCATATCTATAGAAGATAATGGCAATGGAAGTAGCGTAGGAAATGGAATTAACTGGAGGATACCAATCCTAAATGTAAATGACTCTAGAACGTTCACATATAAAGTAAAAGTAGGAAGAGACATGAAACACGGCCAATTAATCATAAATACTGTAAGGGTTAGCAGCAGCGACTTAGACAGAGATGCAACTGATACAGAAGAAGTACGAGTAATTACAGATCTACCTCAAACTGGAATATCTGGATTCTTCTCTTCTTGGAAAAAAGCAAATTCATTCTTAAAGCCATCTTCGCATAGAATTACTACTCCTGTAGCGCAATCAGGCACTAATGGAGCAGCTGGAATCAGCTTAACAAGCCTAATGTCTATTGGACTATTGATTGGAGGTATAGCTGGAAAGAAGATATTTCTGTAGAAGTCAGCAAAATCGAAATCACTGAAATGATATGTGCTAATAAGTATTCTTAAATGAATCAAACAATTTAGTTGACTTTTAGTCCAAGTAATTTCAATATCGTACACTTTCATACCACTCTCCCATCATGTTCATATATAAGAAGAAACTCGTAGCAATCGCAGCATTATCCATGCTAATCACACAAAGTGGTGTTTCTGCGCTGTTACCGACCGTAGAAAACATCGTTATTCCAACTGCTAATGCATGTGGAAATCATGGCGATAAACAATGTTCAGATGGAATTGATAATGATGGAGACGGTTATTCTGATTATAAACCAGGAGGACCAACTAAAACCAAAGATGTAACTGTGAATACTAAACATAGTTGGTATGTAGGAGAAATGAGTGTCTCATTTGATGATATAGTGACTGTGAGTGATATTTCAGGTCAGTTTACATATTGGAAAAACCAACAACATTGGTATCAATGTGACGCTGGAGATGATGGAAGCTATACACTTCATCACCCAGGAACAGCAAATGTGCATGGAGTGTTCTTTAATAAATATGGAATCAAAATTAGTGAACATTATATAAAGGATCTACAGCAAGGGATAGAAACTCCTTATGGAGCAGTAAAAATTAAATTCTTCTTCCCGGACACTATCCATTACGATAACAGTGGGTCATGCGATTTTACCGTAGAAGTAGATAAGGCTGACAATGGAGACCCAGATTGCACAGATGAACACGATGATGATGAAAGTGGATTTGCAGGTAATAACGAATGCTCAGACGGAGTAGATAATGACAATGACGGAGCAGTAGATTACCCTGAAGATTTTAGTTGTGATGGGCCAGATGATGACGATGAATCAAACCCTGAATCTGAGTGTCAGGATGGCATTGATAATGATAACGATGGGTTAGAAGACGAAGACGACCCAGGATGCTCTAATGCACAAGATGATAACGAAGGAGACGGAACAGCAGAATACCAAGACGGGATAGATAACGACGGAGACGGAGCTACAGACTATCCTGATGACATTAGTTGTACATCACCAACAGATAATGATGAATCAGTTCCAAGAGCAGAATGTGAAGATGGAATTGATAACGACAATGACGGATTTGTAGACTGGGACGGAGTTAATTGCAGTGCTAGTTGTACTCAAGGAAGAATATACGATACAAATGCAGGAGACCCAAAGGCACGAAATCTTAGTGAAACTAAAATAGTTGATATTACATGTGACGGAAAAATAAATGCATACTTCACAGACGATAATGCTTTTGTTCGTGTAATAAAACCAAGCGGAAGCAAACAGATGCTTATTGCATGTGATAACGAAGCTATTGATCATTGTGCAGGCACAAGTTGCTGTGCATCATGGATTCCTCAATGGGGAGCAATGGTTTGTTCTAGGGACAATACAGAACTAGCCCAAATATTTTCTCATTACGGGCAAGGAGGCGTAAAAGGATGCCCTGGAAATGATATTAAAAATCACAAGATTCAAGTATACGCAGGAGACAAAATCGAAGTATATTATGCTTCTTTTGCAGCAGGTAACGGATGGGTAAATTTCACTCCTACATCTACGTGTACAAATGGAGACCCAGACCCAGGATGTGATGGACCAAATGATGATGACGAAGAAGAATATGTTTGCTCAGATGGAATAGATAATGATGGAGACGGATTAACCGATTTTCCTGATGATCCAGGTTGTGATGACGAAGAAGACACAACCGAAACAGATAGATATGGACCAGAGTGTGATAACGGAGAAGACGACGATAATGATGGGCAAACAGATTATCCTGAGGACACAAACTGCACAGACCCAACAGATGATGACGAAGACGAAGCAGAATGTGAGGATGGAATTGATAATGATAATGACGGTGCAACTGATTTCCCAGATGATTTCGGATGTGACTCCCCTACAGATGATGATGAAGGGAATCCTCTAGCCGCATGTCATGATGGAAATGACAACGACAATGATGGACTTACAGATATGAACGACCCTGGATGTAGCAGCCCTCAAGATAACGATGAGAGTGATGCAACAACGCAGTGCCAAGATGGAATAGATAATGACAACGATGGAGCAACTGATTTCCCAGATGATTTCGGATGTGACTCGCCTACAGATGATGACGAAAGTGATCCTCTAGCTCAGTGTCAGGATGGAATAGATAATGACAATGATGGACTTACAGATATGAACGATCCTGGATGTTCTAGCCCACAAGACAATGACGAAAGTGATGGGACTAGTGAATGTCAGGATGGAGATGATAATGATGGAGATGGATTTGTAGACTTCCCAGATGATCCTAGTTGTACATCTGAACAGGATGATGATGAATCACCATTTGATGCAGTTAGCGACTTAAGAATAGGTCTAAATGGCCCTACATCTGTGTTTAGAACACAGCAAATTACTTACGAAGCAGTTGCAACAAACGACGGACCATCTAAAGCAGACAATGTTACTGTTTCGTTCCCTATCCCAAATGGAATGTTCTTTGATAGTGGAGCATCACATGGATCATGTGTGCAGAATGGAGTAAACGTTCTATGTAACAGTTTTTCTTTACTGAAAAATGAAAGCAAAACTATAAATATAGTTTTCACAGTAACTAACCAAACACAATGCTCATCTACAGCATCTGCTCAGACAAGTGTTGCTACATCTTCTACAGATCCAAACCCTAGCAATAACACAAGTAACACAGTTCAAACTCAAATCGAGTGTTCTGAGTGTCAGGATGGAATTGATAACGATAACGATGGAGCAACTGATTTCCCTGATGACTTTAGTTGCAGCTCAATAATCGATGACGATGAAAGTGATCCTCTAGCCGCATGTCAGGATGGAAATGACAATGACAATGATGGATTAACAGATATGAACGATCCTGGATGTTCTAGCCCTCAAGATAATGATGAAAGTGATGGAACAAGCCAGTGTCAGGATAATATTGATAATGATAACGATGGATTAACAGATATGAACGATCCTGGATGTTCTAATCCTCAAGACGATGATGAAAGTGATGGAACTAGCGAATGTCAGGATGGAATAGATAATGACCAAGATGGAGCATCAGACTATCCAAATGATTTTGGGTGTAGTACTCCTCAAGACGATGACGAGAGTGATCCTCTAGCCGCATGTCAGGATGGAAATGACAATGACAATGATGGACTCACAGATATGAACGATCCTGGATGTTCTAGTCCTCAAGATAATGATGAAAGTGATGGGACTAGTGAATGTCAGGATGGAATAGATAATGATGGAGATATCGTAATTGACATGAACGATCCTGGATGTAGCTCACCTCAAGATGACGACGAGAGCGATGCAACAACAGAGTGCCAAGATAATATTGATAATGACAACGATGGAGCATCTGATTATCCAAATGATTTTGGATGTGATTCTCTAATTGATAATGATGAAAGTGATCCTCTAGCCGCATGTCAGGATGGAAATGATAATGACAATGATGGATTAACAGATATGAACGATCCTGGATGTTCTA
>Ga0209249_1000648_pt1 | contig 40341 bp, 24 predicted proteins | sample SaaInlV_200m_DNA_4_FD_184653 | JGI IMG/M metagenome (GOLD analysis project Ga0209249, IMG submission 184653) | Marine microbial communities from expanding oxygen minimum zones in the Saanich Inlet - SI037_S3LV_200m_DNA (SPAdes) (version 2) | ecosystem: Environmental > Aquatic > Marine >...
CAAGTTCGTAGTATCCTGCTGATATTCCAATTAAGTCTTGCGTAGTTGCTCCATTAGACCATGAATAAGTATAAGGCGGTGTTCCTCCTACTATAAATGAAGTCATTGAACCATCGCTACAATTTAAGCAAGTTACATCTGTTGTAAATAAACCAACAATAATACTACTTGGCTCAGCTATGGTTACACTAATTGGAACTACATCAAAGTTAGCATCTGTAACAGTTAATGAATATTGACCAGCAGTTAAGCCATAAAGGTCTTCCATAGTAGTACCATCACTCCATAAATAAGAATAAGGTCCTGTTGTTCCAACAACAGCTACATTAATAGAACCATCAGCACCACCATTACAATTAACATCTGTTGCTACATAATCAACATTAAATGGAAGACATGTTCCGGTAATGTTTAATGTATATGTTCCAAATGCGGTACCATATCCATAAACTTTTGCATAATAAGTACCTGCAACAAGTCCATTTCCTGATGAAGCAAATACAATCTGTGATTGCAATCCACAAGCGTCATCATTATATGCTATATAAGTTGCAGCATTACAATCAGACCATACTTCAAGTTGAGTATCAAAGCTTGAACCACAAAGTGATACTGTAACTGCATCACAATCTACAGGTAAAGTAAAACTCCACCATTCTACATCATTAGCCATTGTCAATTCTCCTGTTACAGCAGGATCATTTATAAATGCATATGGGAATGCAGTAGCACAAGTCAAACCATCGCCTTCAAGATTTGTAACAGATTCGCAAAGTGTATCATTTCCTGTAAATCCATCATTAGTTAATCCAGTGAAAGCACAGAAATCATATGTTGCGAAAACAGATAAATCAGCTGTAGTAGCAAAAGTATGATTAATAGATGTTCCTGGAGTTAAAGTATCTGTAAACATCTCAGTTACAGGCGATCCACCATCAACCATAAAGCTAACAGGGAAATTGCTAATATCAAATAAACCATTGTTTTCTACTTCAACTTCTACAATTTCTGCAGCAGTTAAGTATGAACCGGTAACCGGAGAAATAATACTTGCAATTTTTGCATCATAATCAGCATATTCTACACTTACTGTTACAGGCATTAAGTTGCTTGTACAACCAGAGCCTGAAGAATAATGAATTGTACCATTCCATACTCTTGGGTTGTAGGATCCACCAAATGGGTAAGATAAACCTATTCCAAGATTTAAGGATATTACGCCATCCGTATAGAACTGATTTGTTCCATTACCATTGGTATAATTTATTCCACCTGTAGTGGTGGTAACATATAATCCATAAGTAGTGTTTGCAGGAATATTTAAACCTCCAATATCAACAAAGGTTGGCATATTTGTACCTGCCCAGTTTACAACAACGTAACTTCCTAATAATGTCCATGCTGAAGCAGTACCATTAAAACCAACATATGTCCCAACTTTATAATATACTTCAATGGTAGTAGTATTATCAATATTAACATCGAAACTATTAATTGTTATGTTATTTACAGAAATAATATCGAACATATTTCCATCTTGTCCATTTCCTGATGCATAAGTGGTCATTATCTCACTACCTGAAATTCCATTCATTGCTTCAACGAGATAATCTGTAGTATCATATAAAGGTCCGGCAAAAAATGGATTACCATCACCAACTTGTGTCATACTAGTATCATACCAGTTGTAAATAAAATTTGTATCTGGATTTAATACTAAGAGATCTGCTATTTCACCTGCAAATATTGTAGTGTCCATAACTATAGGATCTCCCGGCATTACTGCAGATAAAACTGATAATTCAATAGTATCATTATTTAGTATTGGATCTGCTGCAAGATCTACAAACGCAACAATATCAAAAATAATATCAACAACAGGAGCTGTCATATCTATTGGTGTAGCAAACATATGACTAAATACAGCACCCGGAAGTATAGTATCTGTCAATATTGCTTCTGTAATGGTATCGCCACCAACTACAAAATAGTTAGCTGTAAGTCCCATAGCTGAATAAATTGTATCACCAAGGTTTTCAATTGTAACATACATATCAACAAGACCAAGATCGCAACCGTCTTCTATAGAGTCGATTGAATTCATAGCTACCTGGAATTGAGGATCTGCATAGAATGGGAAGCAAGTTTGGTCGTTGAAAGTATTACTATCGCCAGCCAATATTGTGTAAGCACAAATATCGTTATACCCACCAGGGCAAATAATATTTGGCAGTAATGTAACAGTATCAGTATCGAAAGTCGGTAAACTTCCGGTCCATGGTGTGAATTGTGGAGTTCCACCGTTTAATTCGTATGCAATATCACATGCTGTTAAAGTATCAGTACCAAAGTTTCTGATTATTACTTCAACAGGAACTGAAGTATTTTCAAGTTCGATTGCCGCAGGTGAAAGAATTTCAACCACTCCGGCATCGTTTGGAATTAATGGAGCTATCATTGCAGTATAGTCTTCAGTTTCTCCCCATGTATATGTTCCACAGGCAACAACACCAGTAGCTATAGATGTTTCTTCAAATACAACTCGCATACCAGTAAAGCCTGAATTTGCAGTAACAGGTACAGTAATTATTCCTGTAACTGTTGCAGAAGAGGTAGTAGCACTACTGAAAGCAGTTTCTGTTAATTCATCATATACTGCATCTCTATTCCAGTCGATATAAACTTTTACCCAACAACTGTATTGAGTTGTATAAGTAAAGAAATCAGTTGTAATGGATACTGGATAGGTCATTCCTGGTGCAAGCTGAACAGCTGGCAATAGTGTAAAGTCAGTGTACATTGCTCCATTTGAAGGTCCAGAATAATTACTTAAATTACTTAAATCAACATTAATAATCTCTTCATAAGTATTAGCAGTTGCATTTGAAGCACAATACTGTAATGGAAGATTTTCTACTGTAGCATATGCAGTATCATTCACAGCAATAGTATCTGCTGATAGCATAGGATATGCAATGAAATCATAGGTTCCGAATGCACTTAAATCTGCCAGTGTAGCAAAAGTATAAATATATGAATCTCCTGAATTTAGATTAGCCGTAACTGTTTCAACAACAGGAGCTTGTCCATCTAAAATATATGCAACATCAAAGTTCGAGATTGGTAAAACACCATAATTAAGAACTTCAATTGTAACAGCTTCATTTCCTAATAACAAACCTGTAAACGGCTCGGTAATTACTGTTACACCTGCATCATAATCAGGAATACCTTCTACAATACCCATTACTTCAACTCTGTTACTAGTACAGCCATTTCCTGCTGCAACAAGCTGTAGATTTGGATTTGCTATTCCCATGGTATTAGTAGCTTGATTTATCCAGTCTGTTAAATCGTCGTTGTCATAAGTAATTCTTTCAAGATTATTCAATGGATAATTTTGAATTCCATCACCAAGCCATTCATCTGTAATTGTTAGATTAAATCCATTAACAGTATTATTGAAAGTAGCAATTGATGCAGCTGGCCATCCCCAGAAAACGGCATCTACAATTTCACCAATGTCGTTTACAAGTAAACACCATCCCGTAAATGAAGGATAAGCACCAGGATTAAAGAATAGATTATTTCCCCAATAATTCATTGTAGAATTATCTGTTCTATATTTTACTTCACCAGGTAGGAATAAATCAAGAGGCCATGTAATAGGATTTGGATCATTAATGATTGTATAACTGTCACTAACAACTACAAACCATCCTGTTGCATCGAATACACCACCTGAAATGTTTTGAATTTCAATGAAATCCGGTGCTCCAAGATCAACTTCTGAAATTGCTAAACTAGAACCTCCAGCGCTTCCTGCTTCTACCCAATAAGAAATTGTATCGTATAAAACTCCTGTTGGATATGTAGAACCCAATGAAATATATGTTCCTCCTGTAGGAACATCAAACCAGAACAATGAATCGGATGCTATTGCAGAAAGTAATGCAGCTGTACCATAAGGAACAGTATCATTAACTGCGATAGGATCGTCAGGTACGTTTAATGATTCGACTGAATACCAAGATGTATCATTTAATTGAATAGGATCGCCAGTTAAATCTATCCAGGCAATAAATTCAAAAGTACTATCGGCATTTACAAATAAATCTATTGTTTGAGCAAATGTAAAAGCAATAATATTTCCTGGATAAATAATACCGGGAACATTTTCAGTGAAAAATGGTCCTCCTACTAATCCATAAGTAGCAGATAAACCACCTGATATGGTATCTGTACCAGCATTTTGAATTTGTATTGTAACACTCTCAGTTGTTGTGAGTCCACAACCACCTTCAGGAGTTAAGAAACCAACTAAGTTTCCTTCAATTGGAGGAGGATCGCCAAGTACTGCTTCTATCATATATCTTCCATAGTCGTTCAATTCTGTAAAAGAACCACCCGTCATTCCTGAATAATAGAAAGCTCCACCTCTTGCTGGATCTTCTTCCTGAAGTCCTAAAGCATAATATGCAACACCATTTACTGAATTTGTTGCAGCAAGACCAACATATACATCAACGTTTGCAACATTAGCCAAACTTGGAATTAATATTGGGAATGATACATAGTCACCAGTATCTGTGGCTGCTATTATAATTGGGGCAGATTCTCCAATAATAACACCACCTGTATCAACTACTACAGCATAAAGAGATTGTCCTACAGTATTGTTATCGCCAATAAAAACATTTACAAATTCTATTGTTTTAACTCCTGAAATGTAATATTTACTAAGGAAAATTCCTTCATTTCCTGCAGTCCAACCAAGAGAATTAGTTGCTCCTGAAGTATCGCAATGATTATATGTATCAGCATTAGTAATCTGGGCATATTGCCAAGAATTATTTGTGAGATTATCATCAGCAGGAACAGTTACCGAAACAGTATTATTTCCAATAACTGTTGGTGAATAAACATTAAAATATATCAATGTATCTGCATAAGGAGCTAAGTTAGCAATTGTAAATACATCAGTAAATGTATTATCTCCAGTCAAACTTAATGTAACATCAAGGTTTGTTTGTGGATTGAAACCCCAGTTTTTAATCAAAGCTGAAACCTGAGTTGGTGTACCGTTTGGTAAAGGAAGTTTCCCAAAAGTATAAGCAATTTCTACAGATGCATCGTTTGGTAATGGTTGAATTATTAGAATATCATCAATAGCCATATCACCAGAATAGCTTGTACCTCTAACTCCGTAGAATCTGAAAGTATTTGCAGTAGGGCTAAACAGAACTATTGCTTCAACCCAAGGATCTGTTCCTGCTGTCATTTGCTGTCCGGTAAGTGACCATAATGTTGACCAACCACCATTTACAAATTCCTGAACACCAAGTGTTCCCATGGTTGCACCATACATATGATACCAGAAACTTAATTGTTTGCTTGCTATAGAAGCACATGGAGGCATAAAAAAAGCAGAATCTCCAGTTGTACCTGATGATGTTTCCATATACATATAAATACCTGTTGTACTTTCTGTAGTATGATCAATATTTGGTCCGGTAGCTGAAGAAGAAGTTCCTCCCATATCCGGCATCCATGCCATTCCTGAAACAGGATTTCGAGACCAACCGTTTCCAATTGTTCCAGGATTTCCTGAAGTAAATGTTTCAAAATCTTCAGCATAAGGTAAAGTGTTAATTCCAAATACATTGATAACAACTGAACCCATAGCATCATTTATCATATTACCATCATTTGATAGTATTGTATATGCATCAAACGTATAAGTTCCATTTACAGACATATCGTAAGCAACTGAAAGAACAATTTCTAAACTTGCACCAGGTGCTAATGTTCCAACATTAACTTCTGTAGTTGGGAAAGTTACGGGATTTGTTCCGCCTACGCTCGCTTCAATGAATAAAGTATCAATTGAAAAATGTATTGTATCTAATCCAAAATTTTGAACTAATACTGATACTAATTGAGCAGAATCATAACACATTTCTGGTAGTGGATTCAATAGTCCGACTACTCCAATATCAATAGGTGCAGGTGTGAATTCATCAGCACCAATATCAGGAGTCAAAGTATCACGCATTTCACCGTCTATATCATCCGGTACTTCCGCAATAAATACCCCCGTTCCATTCATTGCCGGATTGAAAGTATGAAGATTGCTTAAAGAAGTATATACAGGATCAACCGATATTGAATTGGCATCCATTAAATTGAAACCTTGAAGCATTGGTATATCTGTTGCATAAAAGTTTCCCCATTTTGCAATATACATACCACTTGAATAAAAATTATTATAATCCATTTCGGAAACGAAGCCTGTAACAGAAGTAGTAGTAAATTCTACTGCATATCCACCGCCTGTATTTACTACGCAATTGTTTTTAAATGAAAATGGATAATATGATGAACTTCCACCTATATACATTCCTCTACCAGCAGTTGTACTTCCTCCTGTAACATTTACGGAATTATTAAATACATCTACAGCAATACTATTGTAGATATACATACCGTAAACTGAAGCAGTTCCTCCGGATTGACTAACAAAATTATTTGCAATTAATACATGGTCAGTAGCATTTCCATCGCAATAATAGGCTCTAATTCCATAATGCGTAGCTGTTCCATGAACATAAACATTATTTTTAGTTATCTGAACACCATTATCATTGTAATAGCAATATATCCCATACATTGAACCTGAAGCTGTGGAATTTTCAACATAATTCTCACTAATAATAATGGCATCCTGATAATATGAAAAGATTCCATAATAGTAAAAACCTAAAACTTCATTACCAATAATCTTATTTCCTATTTCCAGATTTGATGAACTATTACCATACCAATAGATACCATAGTAACCATTCAATATTTTATTGTATGAAATTGTATTATTAGTATCCAATGTATTGTAACTATAAATCCCTGCAGCATAACTGCTTGTTATACTTACACTCTGAATTACATTGTTAGAAATAAGGTTGTTTGATGCGCCACTAATAAATTCAATTACTCTACCATAATTAGTTGTTGTAGTTGACTGTAGGGTCATGTTTTGTATTGTAACATAATCACTACCATCAAGTCTCCATACCCAATTGTCGATAGTTCCAGTTGCTGCATAATTTACAATAACATCGGTGCTGTCTCCTGACAAAGATTGGAATGTTATAGTATTGGCAGCTGATGCACCGTTTATTTCACCAATTGTAACTTGTTCATTGTATGTTCCTGCCTCTACATTAAAGACTACCGGACCACATACTCCCATCACGTTAAGAATATTTACAGCTGTTGCAAAATCCGGATAATCTCCGGTTGCTCCAATTGTATAAGTTCCTGAAAATGCTGTTTGGAAACCCATAAGGTTTGTTGAGTCGTTTCCGGGAACATTGTCGGCAACACCATTTGGCATTGTTGTGAAACATAAAACATCATAATTTACTCCGCCAACAAAAGTATAGTTTCCTAATAATACAGAATCGACTGCACCAAGAGCTAAAGGTGTATTATAATAATAAGGTGTTTGAACTACTCCGTTCACTACCCAATTAATAATTACACTATCAATTACATTTGTACCTAAGTTTGCTACTGTTACAGCAACATCGTTTAATCCCTCACAAACAGATTCTAAACTATATACTGATGTAATACCAGCATCGTCCGGAAGAAGAGGAATAAGTTCTATATCATCAATAGCCATATCGCTATAATAATTTGTTCCGGTTACACCTCTGAATCTTAATTGAACATTAGAACCATTGTATGTAGCAAGATTAACCGTCGCAACATTCCAAACATTACCTTGATCACCTGACATTGTCCAAACATCCAGTATCCAGACAGTGTCCATTAGAACATCGACTGATAATGTACCCATAGTAGATCCCCACATATGATATGCAAATTCAAGCTCATAAGCACCGCTCGAAAAATCGAAGCAAGGGCTAATCAAATTAATAGTTGATGAATAACATCCTGAAGTTTCTGTATATAAATAAACTCCTGATGATGTTCCAGGATTGTAGTCCATTGATGGACCTGTGTTTGTTGAACCTGTTCCTCCAACATCGGCACGCCATTCACCTTGGTCAGCAGGATCTTGAATCCAACCATTTGCAACAGCTCCTAATGTAGAACCTGTACAACTATTTGTTGTTTGCAGTGGTGCAAATGTTTCAAAGTCTTCTGCAAATGGATAACCAACAATAGTTACATTTAAGAAAATAGAATCATTATATGAGTTTTGATCTCCAATAAGATTAACTTCACCAATACAATAGTATGTTCCCTGACTTGAAAATGGAGCTAATGCTGTAAAAGTATATAATAACTCATCTCCCTGAGCTAATGGAGCGATTAAACTTATAGACTCAGTTGTGAAACTTACTCCTCCATCAATAGAATAAGAAACAGAAAAAAGACTCTGACTATTTATTCCGGTATTTTTAAGTTTCAAAGTTATTGGAAGTTGTCCTGTTGCACCAATGCAGCCAGCACTTGTAATAAATTCCATAACAGACATATCATCGTCAGGCAGTTGATAAATCATTACATCATCAAAAGCAAAACCATCGTTTTGAATAGAAGCATCTGAGCCAAAACAAACTCTGAATTTAACACTTGGTTCTCCTGCTAAAGCTGTCATAATATATTTCCCTGACATCCAACCACTTGAATTGTCTGTCCAACCATTTACATATCCAAGTCCGGCTATGCTCATGCCATTATACCAGTTTGTTCCATTTGGATCTAAACTTGGGTCTCCAAATTCTGAACCTAACTGAAGCCATGTTGTTCCTCCATCGACAGTATATTGAACTTTAGCACCATCGTAGTAAAGACCCTGTGCATTTACCCAATATTTAAAATCGAAAACAGGCATAGTGAGATTAGTGAAATCAAATAATATACTTTCGACCCATGAGTCTTCATAACTGTTATGAAATCCGGTAAGATTTGTTGCCCAACAATTTGAAGGTGAGTAAGGCGAATTAATAGTGCTACCAGCAGGTGTTCCAAATTGCCAAGAAGAACTTGCTCCGCCTGCAGTCCAGAAGTTGCCATTTTCAAAATTATCAAAATAAGGATAATTTGTTACTGTTGCAATACTTAAAATCATAATTTCTGCAATAGTATCATTATATGTTATACTATCGCCTGCTAAATGTACTGCTGCAATACAATTATATCCACCCATTGCTGAGAAATCAGCAGTTTGAGTAAAAGTATAGCTGAGTGAGGCATCCGGCAAAATAGGAGCTGTAACCGTTTCTGTAACAAAAGTTGCTCCATTATCTATCGAATATGATAAGGTATAGATATTTTGCGTAGCTAAACCCCAATTCTTATAAGTAACAGTAATTGGAGTTGTTGCAGTTAAACCCAGTCCAAGATTAGGAGTTGGAGAGTCCCACGAACTCATTCCCAAATTTTCATTAGACTGAACTGCTGGCAGTATATCTAATTGCATATTTGGTCTTTGCAAAAATGTGTTAACATAAGTCATTGCACACATACCGGCTTGATCTGTGTTATATTCTAAAGTTGAAACATAGGATGTAGCTGTTTGATAAACAATAGCATTATTTGTGTAACTACTATTATTAAAACAAACATCAATAATAATATTACTCACTCCATCCCAAGTGAAAGGGGCTGAAAATACATGAGTATTCCATCCTGCAGTTTCTGTATAACTTGGTGCAAGAAAAACAGAAGTCAAACCTGTCTGCCATGTTGAGAGGGAAGTTAAAGCAGTGCTACCAATTTTAATTTCAAAATTTGAAAGACCAGTTCCATAAACAGAAGAAACATTAAAAGCAACAGATTGAATAAATCCATTACCAGCACCGGCTGCGGTAATCTCAGCTGCTGGTATCAAGAACTGATGATGTGCACCCCAGTACCAATTTCCATATGGCGCCGGATAGGTAGTTCCTGTATTAACAACAGTGCCTGTTCCAATTGTAACCAATTGTGAATGGGCAAAATTGCTAAACATAAATGTCATCAATACCACCAGTATAGATGACTTTAAAAATAAACAAATTTTCTTCATAATCATTAATTTTAGTTTAACATAAATTATTCAGTTCAATAAAATTTCAATTTTAAATGGCTAAAGTACATTTAATAAATATTTTATGCAAAATATTATTTATTTATAGCTAACAAATTAACCTTTTAATTTAAATATGCTATTGATTTTCAAATTTTTAAAAACAATCATATTTAACATTATTTTCAAAACTAAACAATAGATATTTTACTAAAATATGATAATAATCAAAAAAATGAAACTTTTTAAATTTGTTAAATGAACTATACTTTTTTCATATAAAAAATAAAAATGGATTTTATATCAGAAAGTATATCAATGCCTATTCAGGCTAAACCTTTTTTTGAGGTGCTGAAAATTAACTTTCATCCTATAATTATGAAATATAAAGTTCAGTTTATTGTCCTATCATTTACTTTTGTCTTGACACAAAAGTAACAAAATGTCATGAAATAATGATGCTACAACCCACATGCCAGCACCCGTCCGCCATTTTTTCGGCAATGCAATTTAGCATTTTAGATTACAGATAGCTATCACCAAAACATTTCTCTTCAGCACCTCAAAAAAAAATTTAGCCGGTTTTCATAATCGAATTTAAATTCGGGGAACTTTAATTATTTCAAATAATCAACAGATGTTTTAGTCAATGACTAAAAAAAACGCCAAGAACATAAGCAGGCATTTGTTTGAATGCAATAATTCACAAAAGTAAATTATTGCATTCAAACACTTCCCACTATTTGTTCTTGGCGTTTTTTCCTATTTCAACAAAAAAATGAAACTAACTATCCAAATCGCCCAAATATCTTTCGGCATCGATGGCGGCCATACAACCAGATCCGGCAGCAGTAACAGCCTGACGATATGTCGAATCCTGAACATCGCCACATGCAAAAACTCCTTTTACATTTGTTTTAGAATTTCCGGGATTGGTTTTTATATAGCCTACTTCGTCTGTTTCAAGATAGTCTTTGAAAATTACAGAATTTGGAGTATGACCGATTGCGAGAAAAAATCCTGAAACATCAATCTTAACTTCTTGCTCGTCAGCTTCTCCCATTCGTTTAATTAAAATTGCTCCTTCAACACCATTTTCTCCAATAAGTTCTTTAGTGTTGTGCTCATAAAGCACCTCAATATTTGATGTTTTATTCACTCTGTCAAGCATTGCTTTAGATGCTCTCATATAATTCTTCCTGACAATAATATAAACTTTTCGGCATAATCCGGACAAATATGTAGCTTCTTCTGCAGCAGTGTCGCCACCACCTACAACAGCAACATCTTGTCCTTTGTAGAAAAAGCCATCGCAAGTTGCACATGCCGAAACACCCATGCCAGCATATTTTTTCTCAGAATCCAGACCGAGATATTTTGCTGTTGCTCCTGTTGAAATTATTACTGTATCTGCCAAAACTTTGTACTCTTCATCGACTACAACTTCGTGTGGAGATTTCGAAAAATCGACTGATGACACGGCACCCCAACGAACCTCAGTTCCAAAACGTTCTGCTTGCTTTTTCAAATCGTCCATCATTGCCTGTCCTGTAATACCTTCCGGATATCCAGGAAAATTATCAACTTCAGTTGTTGTTGTAAGCTGTCCACCAGGCTGCATTCCTTGAATCACTAAGGGTTTTAAATTTGCTCGTGCTGCATAGATGGCTGCTGTAAAACCGGCAGGTCCTGAGCCGATAACCAAACATTTTACTTTTTCGATCTTGTCGCTCAAGTTGTTATTCTGACTTTTTTGTTCGTCAATATTCATTGGTTTAAATAATTCCATGATCTTATTTTTTTACATTTATTTATCTACATATATAGATTTGCCGTTTTATCAAGAAGTGTGCCTAATTAAATTATCAATTTATTTAATAAATTATCTTCAATTATATGCCTTTTATAAACAATTCTAAGAACTATGATGCCTTATTCCAAAATTAGGGAATCAATTTTCACTTCAAAAGTATCCAAATAAACACCATATCCTCCCCAAATTCCAAGTCCTTTTCCTTCGATATTCGACTGGACATATGTAGGTGCAGCAAATGGATTCCCTAATGAAGACCTATCGTTTTGGTACGAATCCCAAAAATCGAAATGCACATTGTCCATTGTGCAAAACTTAATTACAACCCTTTCTCCAATTTTGAAATACCAGCGTTCCATATCTTCCTGATCGTCTATTTCGTCATTTGTGCCTCTATAAACACCGACTCTATTATCGGCAGCACCATTTATAATTTTATCTTCGATGGTAGAAAACTGCATTGTCAAAAATATTGAATCTTTACCAAGGGTTTTAGAGAATACTCTATAAAAATTTCCAAGAGTATCAGGATCTTCAAATGTGAACCAAATTAGACCAAGACTGTCTTTGTCGTTCTCTAATTCGAACCACATGCTGTCTATTAGAACCGATTCTGGAATAACAGTTCTTGACGAAACCTTTTCATCATTTGCCTCCACCGAAAGAAAATAGTTTTTGCCGGCTTCTCCAATCATCTTTTTCGAACCATAATATAAATACGGGAATCGCCACATATCAATCATTGGTTCAAGAATTACTGTATCAGTTCCATCCGAAACACTAACTATTGCGTCCATTATTAACATATTCATTAGTGTCATTGTGTCAATAGGTTCAAAATATGGGGTATTTTTAGTCAAAAAGACATATGGGTTTGAACCTTCTTCTATAGCGCCTTCCACAACAATTTTTTCGACAAGAGGAGGAAGATCTACCTCAATTGCATCGACACATCCATGGAACAACATGGCTGAAACAAAATAAATAATAATTCTTTTTAACATTCTCATAAACAGGTTTCTCTTCAATTTTCAAAAGTAATAGAAATGAAACAAAAATATGAAATATTTATTATACTATGATAAGTATGAAAGTTGAATTTTCTAAGAATCATTTTGATTTCAGAATCCTTAATTATCATTCAACATTTTCTATACCTTATATATAGTAACACAATTTTCGAATTTAGCAACTAAAAACTAATTTAAATTACAGAATTTTTGCTCAAAAATCTGAAAGCAAAAATAAATATTAGCTGTTCATAAGTATTAAAATGGTGTAGTATAATTCACAATTTATTTCCAACTTTCGTAAATGCCATAATATCAACTCTTTTCATTCAGAAAATTCTTTAATTATAATAAATTGTTTTCAAAAAAAATAAATATATTTGCGGTCAATTTTTTGAAAAATATAAATGATAACAAAATAAGTAAAAAAATGCAGAATAAAGGTTCGATAACATTTGTTGCAATCATACTGGTAATTATCAGTATATTTTATCTTTCTTTTACATGGGTAACCAGAAGTATTGAAAATGATGCAAGAGAATTTGCCGCCGGAGATACAAAATTAGAAGAAAATTATCTTGATTCTCTTTCCAGTGAGATTGTTTATAATTTAGGAATAATAGATTATACCTACAGAGAATGTAAAGAACATGAAATTAATTTGGGTCTTGACCTAAAAGGTGGAATGAACGTAACCTTAGAGATTTCTGTAATTGATGTAATTCGAGCATTAGCTAATCATAGCACTGATACAAGCTTCACGAACGCAATAAAATTAGCAAAAACAAAACAACAAGGTAGCCAGGAAGATTTTGTTACTTTATTTGGTCAGGCTTTCAGCGAATTAAATCCGGATGGAAGATTAGCTGCTATTTTTTCTACCTTAGAATTAAAAGACAGAATAAGCTATGAATCGACCAACGAAGAAGTTTTAGAAATTATTAGCGAAGAAACAGAAGGAGCAATCAGCAATTCATATAATATTTTACGTAGCAGAATAGACAGATTTGGAGTTGTTCAACCTAATATTCAAAAATTAGAAACATCAGGAAGAGTTTTAGTAGAACTTCCAGGAATAAAAGAACCTGAGCGAGTAAGAAAATTATTGCAAGGAACCGCAAGTCTTGAGTTTTGGGAAACTTTTGAGAATGCAGAGGTTTTTAATTATTTAAGCGATGCCAATAAACGCATAAGAGAAATGCAAATAGGTTCGGACGAAGATGGTTCGGAAATTGACTCTACATTACAAAACGAGGACAATGAAGTTATCTCTGATGTTGAGCCAACTAAAGAATTACCTGAAGAAAACTTACTTGAAGAAACTGATTCTTTAAGTGCTGATAGTTCTGACGAATCTCTTCTCGAAATGCTCGAAAACGATTCAACTTTGACAGACGATGAATTAACACAAACAAGAGAACAATTTAACAAAGAAAATCCTCTTTTTGCTGTTCTCACACCAAATATTACTAAAGACAATAAATATGTTGAAGGAGCTTCAGTAGGTTTTTCGCATTTCAAAGATACTTCAAAAGTAAATGATTACTTGAATTTAAAGCAAGTTCAACAATTATTCCCACGAGATTTGAAATTCTTTTGGACAATTAAACATGCTCAGTGGGACAAAAGCGAAACTTACTTCGAACTTATTGCAATAAAAATAACAACGAGAGATCAGCAAGCACCATTAAGCGGAGAAGTTGTAACTTCAGCAAGAGCTGAATTCGGTCAAACACAAGCCAATGCAGAAGTTTCTATGACCATGAACGGTGAAGGAGCTAAGGTTTGGGCAAGAATGACAAAAGACAATGTAGGCAAACAAATTGCAATTGTACTTGACAATTATGTATATTCTTATCCGCGAGTAAATCAGGAAATTACTGGTGGTCGTTCTTCGATAACCGGAAATTTCACAATTGCTGAGGCGCAAGACCTTGCAAATATTTTGAAATCGGGAAAAATGCCGGCTCCTGCAAGAATTCTTGAAGAAGCAATAGTTGGACCATCATTGGGTCAGCAAGCTATCAATTCAGGATTAATCTCCTTTATTTTTGCTTTTATTTTGGTACTTATCTATATGGTATTTTACTACAACAGAGCAGGTTGGGTTGCCAATATAGCACTATTTGCAAACGTATTTTTCATTATGGGAGTATTAGCATCTCTGGGAGCAGTTCTTACACTTCCCGGAATTGCGGGTATTGTTTTAACAATTGGTATTTCAGTTGATGCGAATGTGCTAATTTATGAGCGTATTCGAGAAGAAATTTCCGCCGGTAAAGGAATAAGATTGGCTGTAAAAGAAGGTTATCAGAAAGCATATTCAGCAATTGTCGATGCAAACGTAACCACACTATTAGTTGCCATAATTTTGGGTTATTTCGGAAAAGGACCTATTCAGGGATTCGCAACAACACTCGGAATTGGTGTATTGACTTCATTATTTTCAGCTATTTTTATTACCAGAATAATTTTTGAGTCCTTATTAGGAAAAGACAAAAAAATTAAATTCTCTACTAAATTTACAGAGAATGCCTTCAAAAATTTACAAATTCAATTCCTTGATAAGAGAAAAACATATTATATGGTGTCTGGAACAATCATCATTGTCGCTATCATTTCGTTGGCAATCAGAGGCTTGAACTATGGCGTAGATTTTAAAGGAGGAAGAACTTACCAAGTTGCCTTCGAACAATCGGTAAATACTGTAGATATTCAAAGTGCATTAGCAGAAGTTTATGGAGATGCTCCTGAAGTGAAAATCTTTGGATCTGACAATCAAGTAAAAATTTCTACGAAATATATGATTGACAGTGAAGATCCTGATGCGGACGACATTGTTGAAGAAAAACTTTATGAAGGACTAAAACCGATACTTGGCGAAGACGTTAGCTATTCTGATTTCATTAACAATCACCGAATGCAGTCGCAAAAAGTAGGACCAACTATTGCAGACGACATCAAAGTTTCAGCAGTTTTTGCAATCATATTCTCTTTAATTGTGATTTTCCTATATATCCTCATAAGATTTAGAAACTGGCAATTTGGTCTCGGCGCACTTGCTGCATTAGTACATGATGTATTATTTGTTTTAGGAATTTTCTCATTGTTATATGGGCTACTACCATTCTCGCTCGAAATAGATCAGGCATTTATTGCTGCAATTCTTACTGTGGTTGGTTATTCAATTAACGATACTGTGGTTGTGTTCGATAGAATTAGAGAAAGAGTTATACTTCATCCGAAACGCGAAAGAGATTTTGTTTATAACAACGCACTAAACAGCACAATTAGCAGAACTTTCAGTACCTCCATTAGTACATTTATAGTTGTTTTAACTGTGTTTATTTTTGGCGGCGAAGTAATTCGTGGATTTGTATTTGCATTAATGATTGGTATTATTGTCGGTACATATTCATCATTATTCATTGCTACCCCAATTGCATTTGATACAATGAAAAAGAAAATTCTTCCTACCGATAACAAATCTATTAAGAAGAAAAAGAAATAATATCTTTAAAATATTTTAGAAAGCCTGATGCGTAAGAAATTATAATTCAGGCTTTTTTTATGCTTTTGAATTTAAAATATTTCAACATTAATTAAAATTTCAAATTTCCTATTAGCTTTTTTTGCATCTTTTTGGATATCGTATTAGCGGTTTTTATATTTATTTAGCTATTATACTTTCTTTTTTTACAGCATTTCAACTATCGTATTAGCGAATCTATATCTAATTTAGCATATATATTTGCACTTTTTAATTAGTTTCAGCTATTATACTACTCATTTTAACTATATTTTTAGATATCGTACCTGCTATATTATATATATTTTAGGCATGTATATTTTAGTTTTTTACAGATATATTGTTATTATAATAGCTATATTTATATATTTTTAGCTAATAACTATAATTTTAATTAACTTTGTGAAAGATTATTTTAGAGAAAATCAACAAATGTTGAAATTATGATAATAAGGCAACTACAGAAAATTATTGACAAATATTTTTTCAAAGGGAAAATAATAGTAATCTATGGAGCAAGGCAGGTCGGAAAAACGACCCTTATAAAATCAATAATAAATATAAATGACAGTGATACAATGTTTCTCAACTGCGATGATCCTCCTGTTATAGAAACTCTCACCAACATTAATCTAGCTGAAATAGAACTGCTCATTGCCAAGAAAAAAATAATATTTATTGACGAAGCTCAACGAATAAAAAATATTGGACTTTCACTAAAATTGATAATAGACAATTTCCCTGAAAAACAAGTAGTTGTAACCGGTTCATCCTCCTTCGATTTGGCGAATGAAATTAACGAACCACTCACTGGACGAAACTTTGAACTGACGCTTACTCCAATTTCTGTTTCGGAGATAATAAATCATAACGATTTCCTATTTCTGAAAAGCTCGCTAAAATATCGCATCGTTTACGGAATGTATCCGGAAGTTGTGATGAAACACGAAAATGCCAAACAAATATTAACAAATTTATCTTCAAACTACTTATACAAAGACATTTTCACCTGGCAAAGGATAAGAAAGCCGGAAATCATTCAAAAGTTATTAAAGGCTTTAGCTTTACAAATTGGTAGCGAAGTTTCTTACAGCGAAATTTCAAATATGCTCGGTATTTCAAAAGATACTGTTGCAAGTTATATTCAACTACTTGAACAAGCTTTTGTCATTTTCAGGTTAAGTTCTTTTAATCGGAATTTACGAACAGAATTGAAACATAAGAATAAAATATATTTTTGGGACATAGGAATACGAAATGCAATTTTAAACAATTTCCTGCCTTTCGATGACAGAACAGACAAGGGAGCAATGTGGGAGAATTTTGTAATTGCTGAGCGCATAAAACTAAATTTGAATAAAGATATTAAAGCAAATTATTATTTCTGGCGAACACACCAACAACAAGAAATTGATTTCATTGAAGAAACAGAAAACGAAACCTGCTCATTCGAAATAAAATGGAATGCCGACAAAAAAGTAAGAATCCCTAAGAAATTTACAGAGAATTATCCCGACATACCGGTAAAAATCATTAATAGCAAAAACTTTTTTGAAATTTTGGTTTAGTATCTTATTTCTAATATTCGTGTATTTTATGTCAAGATATTTCACACAATATATTCAAAACATAATCTCGCAAAGACGCAAGGGCGCATAGTTTTATGATATAAAACTCTTTACGATATTAAAAACAAGTTTCGGACTCAAAGCAAGAATTGTTTCGTTTCACAGATTTCCATAAACTTTGCGTCTTTGCGATAATTTTTTCTGGTTTATCCAGCTTAGGTTAATTGAAAGGGATTACGGTTATTGGATTCAAATATTTGTACCCACATATTTATTTATGTCCATCCGCTAAACATGTCGAAGGCAGCAAAACAAACTACCTCCCCTCAGTGCCCCCAAGCATAGGCACAAAAGAAAAATACCCATGATTGCTGGTTCTAAACTGATTTTCGCCTGTTTTTTCTATTTTTTGCATCACTTGCGAATTTTTGCCAAGTGGCAGAACCATAGTTCCACCGATTCCCATTTGATTTTTCAAATCTTCCGGAATAAAGGGTGCAGCAGCTGTAATCAGAATTTTATCAAAAGGTCCGTAATTTGCTTGTCCTTTGAAGCCATCTCCAAAAAACAGATGTGGATTATATCCCAGGTTTGAAAGAAATGTTTTCACTTTTAGGAATAATTCATATTGCCGTTCTATAGTATAAACTTTTGCTCCAAGCTCCATCAAAATTGCAGTTTGATAACCGGAACCTGTTCCAATTTCAAGAACTTTATCACCATTTTTGATGTTTAACAATTGTGTTTGAAAAGCAACAGTATATGGTTGAGAAATGGTTTGACCGGCTGCAATTGGAAATGCCTGATCTTTATATGAATATTTCTGCAATCCTGATTCCATAAAAAAATGCCGAGGCACTTTATACATGGCATTTAGCACATTTTTATCTGAAATACCTTTTGCTTCAATTTCTTCAATCAATCTTCTCCTTAGTCCTTTATGGCGTAGAGTATCTTCCATATTTATAATATAATGTCTTAAAATTTGGTATTAAAAAATGAATCCTATTTAAACTGCTTTTTCGTAATTTTCGCATCCTTAATCATTTTTGTTTTCTTCATTATAATGATATTTTATTTCAATAGAATTTTTGCTTGTCGATTCACTATCTATTTGAATTTCACTTTCGTCTTCCTCATCTTCCCAATCAAATTTTTTACGTTGCGGTCCTTGCTTTTTATAGTAAAACGCCAATACTACACCTGCAATAAGACCAAACATATGCGACTCCCACGAAATTTTTTTATCCATTGGGAAAATGCCCCAAATCATTCCGCCATATAAAAATGCAACTAACATAGACAAAGCAGTCATTCTGGGATTTCGTAACAATAATCCACTTGTGAAAAGAAATGAAGCTAAACCATAGACCAAGCCACTGGCACCAATATGATAGGCTTCTCTGGCACCAACCCAAACCCAAAGCCCAGTCATAAAATAAATTAGAAAAAAAACTTTCCATGCAACATTTCTATAAAAATAGAAAAGTCCAACACTTAACAAAAACAGTGGAACTGAATTTGAAATCAAATGCTCAAAACTACCATGAATAAGAGGCGAGGCAACTATTCCAATTAATCCTTTGAGTTTTTGTGGATAAATACCAAAATCAGAAAAGCTTATTTTAAGAATAAACTCACTAAGTTTGACAAGCCAAATAAAAAGTAAAAACAATCCGGGAAAAAGAATACTATGTTTTATCTTTATTTTTTCTCTATTCATCAATTGTCATTTATTTTCTCGAAATATAATACAAAAAATAATATGTTCTCTTCTAAACAAAAAATTTGATTCAATTTTAATTGTTATAAGAAAACGAATCCAAACAAGTTTTCTAATTGTCTGAAATTAAAAATACTATATCAATTCTTAGGTAATATTATCAAGTACTACATTCATCTCAATAAGTCAATTTAAAAAAATAAAATATGTCCTTCCGGCAAATGAGAATTTTCATGACAAAATTCATATAAATAACCCATTAAAACCTGCTATACAGCACAATATCAGCAGAAATAATACTTCAGTATTTTCTTTTAAAAAATTAATATTAATAGATTTGTCGAATTATTAAACGTCAATAAAATACTATAATGTTTAAAATAAAAAGTTCAAAAGCTCTTGAATATCATGCAAAAGGGCGTCCTGGTAAAATCGAAGTTAAACCGACAACAGAATACAGTACGCAACACGATTTATCGCTTGCATATTCTCCTGGAGTTGCCGAGCCGTGCTTAGAAATCAAAAAAAATCCAAATGATGTGTATAAATATACTACCAAAGGAAATCTTGTTGCAGTAATATCGAACGGAACAGCAGTATTAGGTTTAGGCGATATTGGACCAGAGGCCAGTAAGCCTGTTATGGAAGGAAAGGGCTTACTTTTTAAAATATTTGCCGACATTGATGTTTTCGATATAGAAGTTGATGAGAAAGATATTGACAAATTTGTGCAAACTGTAAAAGCAATTTCACCAACTTTTGGTGGTATAAATCTTGAAGATATCAAAGCCCCCGAATGTTTTGAAATTGAGGAACGACTAAAAAAAGAATTAGATATTCCGGTAATGCACGACGATCAGCATGGAACAGCTATCATTTCTGCCGCCGGTTTGTTGAATGCTCTTGAACTTCAAAACAAAAATATTGAAGATGTAAAAGTTGTAGTGAGCGGAGCCGGAGCATCCGCAGTTTCCTGCACCAAACTATACATCTCGCTTGGTGTAAATCCAAAAAATGTGGTTTTATGCGACAGCAAAGGAGTCGTCAACAATAAAAGAGACGATTTGAATTATATAAAAAAACAGTTCATTACTGAAAGAGATATTGATAGTTTGGAGGAAGCAATAGTTGATGCGGATGTATTTCTGGGACTTTCAATTGCAGGCATTTTGTCTAAAGAGATGTTGGCTTCGATGGCAAAAGATCCAATAGTATTTGCAATGGCAAATCCCGATCCTGAAATTTCGTATGACGATGCAATGGCAACACGCGACGATTTGATATTTGCAACAGGCAGGTCAGATTATCCAAATCAGGTAAACAATGTCTTGGGATTTCCTTTCATTTTTAGAGGTGCATTAGATGTTCGTGCATCAGCAATAAATGAAGAAATGAAGAAAGCAGCAGTTTATGCTTTATCAAATTTGGCAAAAGAAGCTGTTCCGGAAGATGTAAACACAGCCTACAAAGCCTTCAACATAGTTTTCGGAAAAGATTATATTATTCCAAAACCATTAGACCACCGTCTAATTACAGCAGTTGCACCAGCAGTTGCAAAGGCAGCAATGGAATCAGGTGTTGCACGAGAGCCTATCGAAGATTGGGACGATTATAAAAACCAACTTTCAAAACGTTTAGGTTATGAAAATGCGTTGATTAGGTCTATTACTGAAAAAGCCAAACAAAATCCAAAACGTGTAGTTTTTGCTGAAGCAAACAATTTGAAAATGCTTAAAGCTGCCCAAGTAGTACTGCAAGAAGGAATTGCAAAACCCATATTACTTGGCAATTTAGAAAATATTAAAAAGGCAATAAAAGAGAATAATTTAGAACTTCTCGGAGTGGACATTATTGATTTGCGTAGCCATAGCGAAAAAAGCAGAAGAAAACGATATGCCGAACTCTTATTCGAAAAACGACAACGAAAAGGCCTAACATACGACGAGGCATTTGAAAAAATGTATGACAGACATTATTTTGGTGTAATGATGGTTGAAACCGGTGAAGCTGATGCTTTTGTGTCAGGTATTTCCAGTAAATTTATTGATACGATAAACCCTGCCCGTGAAATTATCGGAACAAAAAAAAATGTGAATACCATCGCAGGAATGTACGTTTTGATGACAAAAAAAGGCCCATTTTTCATGTCAGATACAACTGTAAATATTCAACCTTCTATAGAAAGGTTTAAAGATATCACATTGCTCACCGCAGAAGAAGTACGAAAATTCAACATAGAACCAGTGATTGCAATGGTCTCTTATTCAAATTTTGGCTCAGCCGAAGGCGAAGGAAGCCCTCAAAGAATTCGCGAGGCTATTAAAATGCTGCATGAAGAACACCCCGACCTAATTGTTGATGGTGAAATCCAAGCAAATTTTGCCCTAAATAAAAAGCTTCGACAAAATAAATTTCCCTTTGCAAAATTTAACAACAAAGATGTTAATACTCTAATATTCCCAAATGCAAGTTCTGGGAGTATTACATATAAAACTTTGCAAGAAATTGGCGATGTTCAAACAATTGGGCCAATTTTGATTGGAATAAAAAAGCCAATTCACCTAATACAAATTGGAAGTTCGGTACGTGAAATTGTGAATATGGTAACTCTTTCTGTGGTAGATGCTCAATGTATCGAAAATGATAATTGCCACTAATTATTCAGAAAATCTCATATAGAATTTCAGTTTTCTGTTTAGCCTGAATAATTCATAAATTTTCGTAACAAAAGTTCAAAATGTGTGTCAGATTTGAACTACCACAGATTTTTATTTTTGAGTAATAGCGAGCTATTTTGATGGAATAAAAATTGAGGACGGTCAAAGATGATGTGCAGTTTGGGCTTGTAGTAGAAATATTTATGAATTATTCAGCTTAGATTTTCTCTAAGAGTTTCTTCATTTTTTTTTCAAGAAACGAACTGTCATAAATTTCTTTTCCTACATAGATTAACATAGCTGAAATTTGAGTGTTTCTTTCGTTCAAAGATTTGTAACTAATATGCTTATTTAATCGATAAACTTCTCGAATTCTGCGTTTTATCAAATTTCTATCTACAGCTTTTTTATATCTTTTTTTTGAAACAGAAATAGCAATTTGCATTGGATAATTTTTATTGCTATTTGCTGTACTCCAAACAAATTTATAAGGATATAAAAAAAATGAATTGTTGATAGCAAACAATTCATTAATTCTTTTTTTGCTGCACAGCCGCTCTTCCTTTTTAAAAGTAAAGCTCATTTTGTAAATATTTTACAATTGAAAAGCCAAAGAAGATTTATTTTGTCTAATGTTTGGCAAAAATCCTCAGCTTATATATCTGGTTCAGGAAATTAAAGGTAGCGTAAATTTGAAGCTACTTCCTTTATCAATTTCGCTTTCAACCCAAATTTCTCCTCCATTTTTATTAATAAATTCTTTACAAAGAATCAACCCAATTCCTGAACCTTCTTCATTTTCAGTACCAAACGACCTATGTTTTTCATTTATTTTAAAAAGCTTATTAATATCTTCTTTTCGTATTCCAACTCCGGTATCTGTAATGGCAATTTCTAAGAAATTATTGTCTAAAGTAGAATTTATATAAATCTGGCCTCCTTGATGAGTATATTTTATAGAATTTGTAATCAAATTCCTTAAAACACTCTCAACCATATAAGTATCTGCATGAACTTTTGTGTTTGGCAAAATATTGTTAATAATTTTTATCTTTTTAAAACTAGCTTGCATTTGCATAAGCTGTACCACCGAATTTACAATAACATTGACATTTATAATTCTGGGGGTGAAGTTTATAGAGCCAGTTTGCATCTTAGCCCATTCCAATAAATTTTCGATTAGTTTGAAGGCATTGTGCGCAGATTTATGCATTATTTTGACAATATGCTTCAGTTCTGAAGCCGAAAGTTCTGCAAGCTGATTATTTAACATATCGGCAAACCCGAGCAAGGCATTAAATGGACTTTTCAGATCGTGGGCAATTATTGAAAAGAATTTATCTTTTGTTTCGTTCATTTTTTTCAGGTCAATATTTTGTTCTGAAATCTGCTTTTTTTGTCTCTCAATTTTCTTAAAACTTTCAGCGAGGGTGAGCATTGAACGAATTCGAGCAATTAATTCAATTTTATCTATTGGCTTTCTAATATAATCGACAGCTCCTGCATCGAGGGCAGTCATTAAATTTTCAGAAGTTGTCATCACACCAGTAAACATAATCACAGGAATATGTTTGGTCCTTTTATCTTCTTTCAGGATTTTAAGAGCTTCGATCCCGGTCATGGCTGGCATATCCCAATCCATAATTATCAAATCAATATCTTCTTCAAAAGCAATATTACATGCAACTCTGCCACTGTTCGCCTGAATTAAATCATATGGTTCATCACTGGCATTTATTATGTTAAAAACCGTATTCAGGTTTGCTTCATTGTCGTCAACAAGCAAAATTTTGTACCTTTTCATTCTAAATTCCTTTATAAATTCTTTCATAATTATTTCAGTAAGCTAATATAATAATATTCAAATTATAATAGCTCTAAAATTAGATATTATTTAAATAAATGCAATCAATACTTTTTTTGCATATTCATTATAAGCTACTTAGGTCCTTCTATATTATTATTAAAACTAATTTTTAGCCTTTTGTAAAATGCTTTTTTTCAATTCTGCCTCTCTTTTCCTGAGTTCATTCATAACTTTTTCGTAAATATCTTCATAAATATTTAAATTATAAGAATAAAAAGCAATGCTCGAATCGAATTGACTTTTAGTAACATTGTGTTTTAGAAAAAGTACATCATGATAATCTTTATATTCGAATTTGGATTTTCTACTTTTTTGTTGTTTCGAAACCAAAATCCCGTCAGAAATATGTATATCAACAATTAATGGAACTATTTTTTCAACATTGATAATATTATTTGGTATTGACTCTTCTGAAGAATTGCACGAAAACAAAAGAATTGCAAAATTTACTAATATCAGTTTGCTCAATATTTTTATCATATAACTCAATTATTATCAAATTTGAAATTTAAAAATGTAAAAGTATAAACTTCAATCAATATAGAAAAAATTTAAATGAGCATGATTTTTTCATAACAAAAGATTTTGTTCATTACTTATTCTGAATCATAAACTGAAAATAAACTTAAGATATTTGCTGAGAAATGTCATTAAGAAATAGAAAATTTAGATTTACTTTTGCATAATATTTGACATTTTTTTGACAAAACAAATTGTATGAATATCAGGCAAATAGGAGTTGTGAAAAGTAAATTTAAGGAATCTGCCAACACTGCTGAAATGAAAAAACATGAAAGCATTATTGTTGTTGAAGATGAATTTCTTGATGGTTTGTTTAAAATTGAAGATTCCGAATTTATAGAAATAGTATTTTTGTTCGACAGAGCAAAAAATTATGATTTACAGCTTCATACATTCTCCGGAGAATATAAAGGAGTTTTTGCATCGAGAAGCCCACGAAGGCCAAGTTCAATAGGGATAACTATTGTAAAACTTATAGAAAGAAAAGGGAAATTATTAATAGTTACAGGCTTGGATGCGCTTGATAATACACCGGTTTTAGATATTAAAGCAATCGACAACAGAATTTTTGAAGATAATAAAACACAAATTCAAACAAACATTTTAAAATCGAACCCAAGAATTGAGATAATGGCTCATATTTGGGCAAACGAAACCAAGGAACTTTTGTTGAAAGCCGGACAAATTCATGGACATTATTGCACTGGGCTGGCATTAGGAGTTTTGGCAGCTACAATTGCAATGCACGAGATAAGAGAAGAGTCTGCCGGATTAGAAAATTTATTGGCAATTGTTGAAAATAATAATTGCTTTTCTGATGGGATTCAATTTGTTACTGGCTGCACTTTTGGAAATAATTCATTAATTTTCAAAGATATAGGGAAACAAGCGTTCACGCTGGCTAAGCGAAATGGCATAGCCGTTCGTATTTTAGTTAAGCCTGAAGCACGAGATATTTTACGAAGTCTGGTCCCTGAATTTTCTGAAAGTTATGAAAAAGTTATTAAAAATCGTAGCCAAAATCAAGAGGAAATTGCAAACTTCAAAACTCAGGGTATTCAGAAAGCATTTGCATCATTGGAAGTAAGCTCTGACAAACTTTTTGACACAAAAAAAGTAGAAATTTCAATACCGGATTATGCTCCGGTTCACGAAAGTTTTGTTTGCGAGGACTGTTCAGAAAGTATAATGTCATCGAGAACCACTGATCAGCAAAACAAAAAGTACTGCATAGAATGCTCAAATTCTGAATATTATCAATTAGATGGTTTTGGTATTTCTTGCAAAAAGACAGAAAAATAGAATCAATTATATATATTATCAAAATTTTTAACCAAAAAAATCCCATATGTATTTCTCTACAATAATTTCAATTGAAATATTTGCAACATTTTTTACAGGGCTTTTATCAAGTATGGTTCATGTAGTTTCCGGACCAGACCATCTTGCTGCCGTAACACCTTTGGCAGTAGATAGACAAAAAAGGTCGTGGTTAGTAGGTTTTTATTGGGGCATTGGACACACATTAGGAATTTTGATTATAGGCATTTTATTCTATTTTTTCAGAGAAATACTGCCTGTTGAAAAAATTTCTGCAATCAGCGAACAATTAGTAGGAGTAATATTAATTTTGATAGGTACTTGGGCAATTGTTAGAACATATTATAGTAAATTCAACAAATCGCATTCTCATCCACATATTCACACAAAACCAAACACTTATGTTCATGTCCACGATCATTCGCACGAAGAAAACCAAAACCACAAACATGGCCATACAAAAGAGGGAAGAAATGCAAGTTTATCTTCATTTTTAATAGGAATTTTTCATGGCTTAGCTGGAGTTTCTCACCTTTTGGCTATCTTGCCAACGCTTGCTTTACCGTCTAACTACGAAGCTGGCTCGTATTTATTTGGCTTCGGAATTGGGACAATCATGGCAATGGTAGGCTTTTCAATGATAATTGGATATGTAGCATTTAAAAGTTCAAAAAAAGATAAAACTTTTAATTTCAAGGCTTTAAAAACTGCAAGTGGAATATTGGCTATTGCAGTAGGAATATTATGGATTATTAATACTTTCTAAAATTATGCGCAAAATAGATACTTCGAAATTATCTTCCGACGAATGTTGGGGAGTTCAAATTAATGGACTTTCTTTTTGTAAAAATTGTAAATGGATCGGACTAAGTGCCTGTGAAGGAAAAAATATCGTCAAAACCCAAAAAAATTCAAAAGGCTTTTTAATTGGTGAAAAAGGAGTAATAAACTAAAAAACATGTGGAAAGATTTGTTTTCATTTTCTCGTCGAGAAAGAAATGGAATATTTGTTATACTATTTTTAATTATAGTTATTTACTCTGCTACAAAACTGTTTTCATTTTTTGCAGAAGAAGAAATATATGATTATTCGGAATATGAGACCCAAATTTTGGAATTTGAAGAATCTCTAATAAGAAAGCCAATCTCATCTACTAATAACGAAAAATTCAACCCATTTAAATTCAACCCTAATACGATTTCTATTGACAGTTTAGAATTATTTGGTTTCAATAAAAAAGTAGTGAAAACTATAAATAATTACAGGAAAAAAAGCGGCAAATTCTACAAAAAAGAAGATTTTAAGAAAATTTATGGCATAAGTTCAATCCAATATGAATTTTTGAAATCATATATCGAAATTCCACAAAAGAAACAATATCATACATCTGAGAATAAAAAAACTGTAGTTGAAAAATCTGATTCTCTTTTTTATTTTGATCCAAATACAATTGACTATCAAAACTTGATGAAATTAGGATTTTCTGATAAAGTAGCCAAAACATATTTAAAGTATAGAACCAGTGGTGGAAAATTTTATAAAAAGGAAGATCTGAAGAAAATATATGGAATAACTGATAATTTTTTTGCAAAACTTAAACCTTATATTCACTTTATTGATACTACGCAAATAAATCAAAAAAATAAGGAATATAACGAAAGTCAGCTATCTCGTAAAATTATTGAAGTGGAATTAAATTCAGCTGATTCTGCAAATCTTGAAAGTTTAAATGGCATTGGTAAGATTCTATCAGTTCGGATATTAAAATATAGAGATATGTTAGGCGGATTCTATGAAACAGACCAACTAAAAGAAGTTTATGGAATTACCGAAGCTACATATATCAGATTGAAAACCAAAATATTTGTCGATACAAGTTTGATAAAATTGATTAATATAAATTTTGCAAGTAAGGCAGAGCTTGAAAAACATCCATATTTGAATTATAAAGATGCAAAATCAATCATCAAATTCAGGGCAAAAAATGGCAGCTTCAAAAATATTCATGTTCTCAGAGAAAAAACAGTTGTTTCAGAAAATACTTTCGAAAAGCTTAGGCATTATTTAGCTATAGAATAGGAATATTTTAAAGAGTTCTGCTAATTTCCCATTTCAGACATAAACATAATTCTTACTAATCTGATGTCTTCTTCGGAATATTCTGCTTCTCCAAGTTCATCAATGGCAGCTTCAATCGATTCTGTTTCAGCTTCTTCCTTGAAATATTCATAAATATCAGCCTTTTTGTCTTCATCAATTACACTGTTTATGTAATAATCTATATTAAGTTTTGTCCCTGAATTTACGATTACTTCAATTTCTTTAATTAAATCTATCATTTCCAGCCCTTTGGCATTGGCAATATCATCTAAAGGCAATTTTCTGTCGATGCTCTGAATGATAAAAACTTTCATGCCGGATTTGTTAACTACAGATTTTACAACCATATCCTGAGGTCGTTCAATTTCGTTGTTTTCGACATGTTTTTTTATCAAATCGATAAACTCCTTGCCATAACGAAGTGCTTTTCCGGAACCTACACCTGAAATATTTTTCATTTCGTCCATAGTGATAGGATATTGAATAGCCATATCTTCTAAGGATGGATCTTGAAAAATTACAAAAGGAGGTAATCCTTTTGATTTTGAGATTTGACGTCTAAGGTCTTTCAATAATGCAAACAATTCAGGATCTACTGCTCCTGAACCTCCTCCAACGCCTTGAACATAACCATCATCGGAATCTTCATATTCGTGATCTTTCGATAGCATGAAAGATTTAGGATCGTCAAGATATAATTTTCCTTCTTTCGTCAATTTTAGAAGCCCATAGTTTTCAATATCTTTGGTAATTAAACGTGCTACCATAGATTGGCGAAATACAGCATTCCAAAATTTAACATCATTTTCTCTTCCTGAACCAAATATTTCTAATAAATGGTGCTTATATGATTTTACTGCAGCTGTTATATTTCCTGACAGAATATTTGCAATATGTTCGGCTTTGAATTTTTCTTTAACTTCAAGTATTGCCTCTAATGACTGAACAACATAATCTTTTCCTTCAAATAAAGTTTTAGGATTCAAGCAATTATCGCAAGATTCGCAATTATCTCTTTTATAAATTTCGCCAAAATAATGTAGGAGCAACCTTCTTCGACAAATAGAAGATTCTGCATATGCAACAGTTTCGAGAAGCAATTGCTTGCCAATCTCCTGTTCTGCAACAGGTTTTCCTTGCATAAATTTTTCTAATTTCTGAATATCTTTATAGCTATAAAAAGTTATACATTTTCCTTCGCCACCATCGCGGCCAGACCTTCCGGTTTCTTGATAATAGCCTTCGAGACTTTTCGGAATATCATAATGAATAACATATCGAACGTCTGGTTTGTCAATTCCCATTCCGAAAGCAATAGTTGCAACAATTACATCAACTACTTCCATCAAGAAACTGTCTTGATTGCCAGTTCTTGTAGTAGAATCCATACCAGCATGATATGGAAGGGCTTTTATTCCGTTCACTTGTAATGTTTCTGCAAGTTCTTCAACTTTTTTTCTGCTTAAGCAATAAATTATTCCAGACTTTCCAGAATGTTGTCTGATAAATTTTATTATTTCTTTTGATGCATTAACTTTTGGTCGTATTTCATAATATAAATTAGGCCTGTTGAAGGATGAAATAAAAACATTTGCTTTCAACATTCCAAGATTTTTTTGTATGTCGTGTTGCACTTTTGGTGTTGCTGTTGCTGTAAGAGCAATTACAGGAGCTTGTCCTATTCTTTCAATTATTGGACGAATTTTACGGTATTCTGGTCTAAAATCGTGTCCCCATTCAGAAATACAATGTGCCTCATCTACAGCATAAAAAGAGATTTTGATTTGTTGTAAAAAAAGAATATTATCCTCCTTTGTTAGAGATTCGGGAGCAACATATAATAGTTTGGTTTTTCCGGCTATAACATCTTCTTTTACGGTAACAACCGCAGCTTTTGTAAGTGAAGAATTATAGAAATGAGCAATTCCATCATCCATACTAAAGCTTCTCATAGCATCAACTTGATTTTTCATTAAAGCTATCAGCGGGGAAATAATTATGGCTGTACCTTCTCTAATCATAGCCGGTAACTGATAACAAAGGGATTTACCCCCACCTGTTGGCATAAGAACAAAAGAATCTCTATTTGCTAAAACATTTTCTATTATCTTTTTTTGGTTTCCCTTAAACTTATCAAATCCAAAATATTTTTTCAAATACTTGTACAATGAAATATCTTTCTTTTTACCCATTTGCTGATAACAATTAAAATCTCTCTTTTGTTTATTTTATAAAACTGTAAAACAAATATAACAATTCTAAATTAATTATATGACTGAATTAATTTTTTTTCAAAAAAAATTTCTCAAGGTCAATTTTCCTTTATATAGTGCTGTTTTGAGTGGTTTTACTGAATATCAATTTTATTACAAAATTTAAAAATTGCCTTTCATACGTTTTAGCCAAAGAAAAAATAGCTGCATTTTAGATAAAACTAATTTCTTTAAGCAAAAAAATACCAAAATTAATTTCAATTAATTTAGTATTAACATATTGAGCAAATAGTGAATGTGGGTTTAATAAAAAAGCAAAAATGAAAAATTTATTAATTTATGCAACTATTTGTATTTCAAATTGCTATTTTTTAAGATATTAGAAAGCAATTCTCTTGCCCTAAACAACTGAGCTTTAACTGTTCCTATGGGCAATTCTAATTCGTCGGCAATTTCTTCATATGAAAACTCTTTAAAATATCGAAGTTCAATCAACTGTCGGTATCGAGGTTTAAGTTTCTGAACAACAGTTTTCATTAATATTGCTTTTTGCTTTTTTATTAGCTCTTCTTCAGGGTCATTAACATTTGCTTCTAAAACAATTTTTGGTTCATAGTCTTTATCATCACCAGTCTGATCTATAGAGATATGAGGACCTTTCTTTTTTCTTAAGAAATCTATGCAATTATTAGTTGCTATTTTAAAAAGCCATGTGCTGAATGCATAGCTAGGTGAATATTGATGAATACTTTTAAATGCTTTCCCAAATGCTTCAATAGTGAGATCGTCTGCATCGCTTTTGTTGTTCACCATTTTAAGAAGCATATAGTATATTGAATCTCTGTAACGTTGCAATAATTCAGCGTAGGCTTTCTGATCGCCATCTTTGGCCATCAAAACTAAATTGTAATCGAACTTTGCTTTATCAGAAAGATTAGGATTTTTTTCCATCAATCAATCGTAAATTTTTTATCAATAAAAAAAGCGAATATACAAAAATATTTGCGATAGAATTTTGACAACCAATTATTCTCAGAAAATATCAAACAGTAATTCGTTTAAAAAGAATTATATTTTAACTTTGACATCTGTTTTCTTTTACTGAATTACTAATCAAATAATAGATGTATTTTATTGATACACATTCTCATATATACTTAAAGCATTTCAAAAACGATGTAAAAGAAGTTGTGAATCGGGCAGCAAAACAAGGTGTTAAATATATTTTTCTTCCCAATATTGATAGCTCTTCTATAGACGATATGTTCAATGTATCAAAGCAATTTCCAAAAATTTGTTTTCCAATGATTGGCTTGCATCCAACTTCAGTTGAAGAAGATTTTGAATTTGAGTTAAAAGTTGTAGAAAAAGTCCTTTCAGAACATAAATTCATTGCAATTGGCGAGATAGGAATAGACTTATATTGGGACAAAACTTTTATTGAAGAACAGAAATTTGCTTTAAAAACCCAGCTTGAATTAGCTTTATTGAATAATTTACCTGTAGTAATTCATTCACGAGATTCGTTTAATGAGGTTTATGAAATTTTAGAAAGTTATGGCAAAGGTAAGCTTTCAGGTATTTTTCATGCTTTTTCGGGAAGTGTTGAACAAGCTGAAAAAATAATTGATTTAGGTTTTAAGATTGGTATTGGCGGAGTGGTAACATATAAAAATTCGGGTTTGGCAGACACAGTACGAGAAATTGATTTAAGCAATATTGTACTTGAAACAGATTCACCATATTTAACTCCAGTTCCGAAACGAGGAAAAAGAAACGAACCAACATACCTTATATATATAGCAAAAAAACTTTCTGAGATTTATAATATGAAAGTAGAAGAAATTGCTCAAATAACTTCAAACAATGTAAGAGATATTTTTAATTTTAATTAATATTGTTAATATTCGCAGAAATTTTAATCAATATAATAGTGTATAATAAAGCTTTACTTGATTTTGTTCTAAATATATAAAATTGTAAAAAAATAATTTAATAATGATAATCATGAAAAATAAAATTCTTCTGCTTTCAGTTTTGTTTGTTTTTATCTTAAGCAACATGTTTGCTCAAACTTTAGAAATTGAGTGGGGACCATATAAGGATATGCCTCGTAAAACCAATTTCCAAAAAATAATTGGTAGCGATGACGAGCTTCTTTATGTAGTTCAGAGACCAAAAGTAAAAGTATCGAACAACGATATGGTAGTTTTGAAAGGCTTTTCTACAACAACTATGCTCGAAGAATCATCTTCGGAACTTAAAATGCCATTAATATACAACAAACCTTCTGTTTTTGATGACATTTTCTATCTGAATGGCAAACTTGTTTTGTTTTCATCAGTGATAGATGATATTATCATGATGAAAAAAACCTATGCTCACATTGTTGATGAAAACGGAGGTCCCTTAAGCGATCCAAAACTTATTGGAGAAATTTCGATAGGTACTGAAGAAGATCCAGGAATGGAATTTTCTTATTCGCACGACAAATCTTTGATTATTGTTCATTATCACAATATTTATAATGTATATACCGGCGAACCATATATTTTCAAATATGTAGATTCGGAATTGAACATAGTTTTTAATAAAAGTTTAGTTCTGCCATACGAAAACAGAAAGTTTGAAGTGTTAGACTATAAAGTAGGTAAAAGTGGAAATATTTATTTATCACTAAAAGTAGAACCTGCAGGAAAGAAAAAAAGAAGGACAAGAACTTCGGCAGGAGGCAGGAAACCGCGAGTATTATATGAATACTATATGCACGTTTTCAATAAGAAAAAAGATGATCTACAAGATTATAAAATTCTGGTTCAAAAATATTTCCCATCAAATCTTTCGTTTGAAATAAATGAGGATGAAGAGGTTTTGCTTTTTGGTTTTGCCACAAAAAAATCTGACAATATTTTTACAGGAATTTTTTATCAAAAGTTAATCCCACGCTATGAAAAAATCTCATTGACAAAGTATAGAGATTTCTCTAAAGATAGAAAATTTGTTGCCGAGTTTTCTGAAGAACGAAATGGCGAAAATGCAGAACAATTTTTCAGCTACAGTCCAGGCAGAGCAATGTTTTTGCATAGCTCGGGATTGGTTTTACTATGGGAACAATATTATGTAACAACAACTAAAATTGTTGATCCTAAAACAAAAAAGGAAGTAATTAACTATTACCACCATTATGGCGACATAATTGCTGCAAATGTTAGCGAAGAAGATCAGATGTTATGGGTTTCACGAATTCCAAAATCGCAATTTAGTACAAACGACAATGGATATTACAGCTCTTTTATTGCAATTTCGGATGTAAACAAAGTGAAGGTAATGTTTAACGACCATCCGAAAAATTTCAAACAAAAGGACAGAACTAAAATGAAAATTTTAAAAAATAATGTAAGTTTAAGCCCAAGCGGATTAGCGAATATGATTACCTTATACAATGATGGCACTATTGACAAAGCATACATGTTTCATAGCGGAGACAAAAAAACTTCATTATGCCCAAGATTATTTTTAGATACTGGAGATGGATATGTTATTTATGGACAAGAAGGTAAAAAATATCGCTGGGGAAATTTTATGTTTGAATAATAGCAATGATTTCAGTCGGCAGACTAAAAAATTCTACCGACTGAAATTACTAACTAAAGAATAGCTTTAATACCCGGTAACTCTTTCCCTTCAATATATTCAAGCAAAGCGCCGCCTCCGGTTGAGACATAACTTACTTTATCTGCAAGATTATATTTGTTGATTGCAGCTACCGAATCGCCACCTCCAATCAAGGAAAATGCTCCTTTTTCTGTTGCAGAAACAATTGCATCGGCTATTTTTTTGGTACCATAACTGAAATTTTCCATTTCAAAAACTCCCATTGGACCGTTCCATAAAATAGTCTCTGAGTTTTCAATGATCTCAGAAAAATTTGATATACTTTCATTTCCAATATCAAGACCCATCCATTCAGGTTTTATTTCGTGAATTTCACAAAATTCTCTATTTGCATTATTATCAAATTTGTCGGCAATTACGGCATCTACAGGCAGAGCAATTTTAACATTTTTTTCCTTAGCTTTCGACAAAATATCTCTTGCCATTTCCAAATAATCATTTTCAATAAGAGAAGCTCCAATATTTCCTCCCATTGCCTTAATAAAAGTGAAAGTCATACCTCCGCCAATTATCAAATTATCAACTTTCGGAAGAAGATTTTCAATTATTGTAATTTTCGATGAAACTTTTGCACCTCCCAAAATAGCTGTAAATGGACGTTTTGATTTATTTAAAACTTGTCCAATACTTTCTAATTCATTCTTTATCACAAAACCGAAAAGTTTGTTTTCTCGAAAAAATTTGGCAATAATTGTTGTTGAAGCGTGAGCACGATGAGCAGTTCCAAATGCATCGTTCACATACACATCAGCCAGTTCCGAAAGTTTCTTTGCAAATTCAACATCGCCTTTAGTTTCTTCTTTGTAAAATCTTAGATTTTCGAGTAACAAAATTTCTCCCGATTTTAATTCTTTTGCCATTTTTTCAGGAATTTCGCCAATACAATCGCTGGCAAATTTTACCTCTTGTTCAAGCAATTTAGAAAGATAAGCGACTAAATTACGAAGCGAGAATTTTTCCTCAAATCCAGTTTTTGGCCTTCCCAGATGAGACATTAGAATTACTGAACCACCATCTGAAATAATTTTTTTAATAGTTGGCAATGCTGCTCTAATGCGTGTATCATCAGTAATTTCAAATTTGTCGTTCAATGGAACATTAAAATCTACTCTGATTATTGCTCGTTTTCCTGAAAAATTAAAAGTATTAATATCAATCATTTTATCTCTATTTCTAATTAAATAATATTGTTCTTTTTTACAAAAGTATAAAACTAATTTTGAGTTTAAAGCATAAAGCTCAACAAAAACACAATGAAGTATTTTTGTAGTGATTATTCTCTGCAGCTTTGAGTGTTGAGGAAATTTTTAATGTAGATAAAAATAGATTCCTTTATTAATCATAAAATGTCCATGATAATCCAGACTTGAACGTCATCGGATTTAATGGATAATGAAGAGCCGAAAAATAATCTAATTTGCTGATTTCCGAATTTATATGAGAATACTTTAGGAAAAATCTTACGGTTTTTAATTTAATGTTTAGAAAAATATCGAAATAAGGATGCTCTCCAATCAATTTTTCATTTTGCAAATAAAAAACATTTGTCGATGGCATAAATGCATAGGAATAAAATTTTGTGTTATAGTAAAAATCTACACCTAATTGAACTTTTAAAACTTTTTTCAATAAAAATTGTTCATAGAAAATAGAATTGTAAGTAGCAAATTTAGGAATTGCAATCGCTTTATTATCTGAATATTGAACAACAAATTTATGATTTGTCTTAAATCGCCAAAATTTAAATGCTTTGTCGATATTTGCACTAACTATAGAAATTTCATCGTTACTTTGGACAGGGATTGCTAATTCATTAAAGTATATATGATTAGAAATTAAAGCGTAGTTTAAGCCTATTTTAAAAAATCGAGATGGGATATTAAAAAGAATATTTGAACTCAGTCGTTTTTCTGTAACAAAATCGTTAGCCCAACCAAAATAATTTGAATTATAGTTTTGTAAAAAATAATCGGGACTTGAATTCGAATATTTTAGTTTTACAGCTACCACAGCAGAATCGGAATTGAGATTTAAACGCCTCATCAAAATTGCATTTAAAAAATATTCGCCCTGATTGTAGCCTTCAAAACAAAATTGAGAATTAATATTCCATACATTTTTTGAGATATTGTTTCTGGCAGATGCTCCAATAAAAGATGAGCTAAGTATTTCGTTTTCATTATAATAATAACTATCTGAAAGTTTGTTAGACAAACTAAAATTGTAGAATATCGAAGTGCTATCTGCAAACATTTTCTCGAAATTCCATTGAAAAGTATTTGTCATAAGCTTAAATGCTGCAGAATCGTATGTCTGTATTGAATCAAGAAAAATATTATTATAAAATATTGTATCAATTCCATCTTCGTAAAGTCTGCTTTTTCGCTCTAATTGCAATTTATGAACTATTGTACTTTTTTTCACAAATACATCATTTTCAATAGAGTCTTTTCCGATTTCAGTAATTGTCTTTCCTAAATCATATTTTTGGACTATCAGCAAACTTTTGTCCAAGATTTCAGATTTTGCATCGTCTAAATTCACATCAATATATTCCAAACTTGTATTAGATCCATTAGTGAAATCTTCATCATTGCTAAGTCCTCCATTTTCGTAAATTCGGAATTTATTTGAATTCCAATTTCCGTGAATTGAGTACCTGTTTTTTTCGTAGCTCGTCCATAATGAATAAGAATTGTTTTTTACTTCTTGACGATTGTATTTTCCTATCGAAGATATTAAATTATAGGTAAACCCAACATTAAAAAACGGATTAACATTTTGAGTATGAATAACTTCTAACAATTCCTCTTCTCTTCCTTTTGCTCCAGACTTTGCATAACTTAGGTTAGTATATGGTTTTTTTGTGTTATAAAAAACATTTTTCTCCGGATTAAGAAAATATAAGTCATAAGCTTGCAAAAAGAATAGATTGTTTTGTTTTCTGTCGAAATAAACATTTGAAATATTTGCCATCCCAAAATTTCCCAATGTAGTATTAGATATACTATTTCTGAAAATCGGATTTATTGTTTGAAAATTCTCTAAAAAAGTATCCATTTCAACAATTTCTTTTTCAGAAAAATTATCAATCAGAATCCATGAATCTATTATGTCTTTTTCGACAACAGTATCGCACTGTGCATACGAAAACGATACACAAAAAAACAAAATTAATATGGAAATTTTTTTTTTCAATAGAGAAATCTCTTATAATTTATTTTACAAAACAAAAAATGAACGACAAATCTAATTTTTTGTTTTCCAATATTTTAATAATAAAAACCCAAAAAGCATTCCGCCAAGATGTGCAAAATGTGCAACATTATCGCCCGGCTGATTCATAACACCTTCATAGAGTTCGATAATACCATATATAATCACAAAATATTTTGCTTTAATCGGAAACGGAACAAAAATAAAAAACATTTTAGCATTCGGGAACAACATTCCAAATGCGAGTACAATTCCAAAAATTGCACCTGAAGCCCCTACAGTGGGTATATCCATAATTTGCCCAATTATTGAATCTATGAAATTAATGGCACCTTGTGCCAATTGAGGATTGTCTGGATATTTTGCATATTCGGAAAAAAGGCTTTTGAAATAATCGTCTCGACTAATAATTTCGAAATATTGCGAAAAATTGTCTTGCATAAAAATTTTGAAATATTCCGGAGATGGAGTATTTTGAAAAGCAAGAAATGCCTCTTGCACCGATGATATTCTGTAATGCAAAATTAGAGTATGTAGCAACGCTGCACCAATTCCTGTAATGAAAAAATAAATAATGAATTTTTTGCTTCCCAATGTTTGTTCAACAGCCGAACCGAACATCCATAAACCAAACATATTGAACAAAATATGTTGGAAATTTCCGTGCATAAACATATGCGTAATATATTGATATGGTCGGAAAAAACTTGATTCAAAATAATATAATGATAGAAATTTTCCCACATCAATATCAAATTCTTCAAGAGCTAAAGAACCCAAAAAAAATAGTGCATTGATGATGAGTAAATTTTTGACTATAGGCGGAATATAGAATTTCCCACCTCCCAAAATGTTTTGCATACTTATATAATTCTAATGTTGATTTGCTATTTTTATCTATTTTAAAAGTTCAATGATAGTTTTTCCCTGACAAGCATTTGGACATGAAATATTTATTAGGGATGAAATGGTTGGAACGATATCAACTACAGAAATCTGTTCTGAAATTGTAGAACGACTAATTTTCCACCCATACCAAATTAACGGGACATGTGTTTCGGAATTGTATCCGTAATTATGAGAAATAGAATGTTGCTTATTTTGGCTCCAGCCAGCTTCCAATTTTATTAAAATATCTCCTGAACGTTTGTTTTTATAACTATTTTTCATATATCCAACTTCTTGATAATTAGCTGCATCACTTTGCAGATTCACAGAATTTGAAACTGCCGAAACGCCCGAAAATTGCATAATAAATTGACAAACATCCTCCTGAAAATCTTTTAGCGAAATATTTGAATCTTCAATCAAATTTCGATTTAAATAAATTTGTTGATTCATAAACTTTTTTATCCATTGTCCATGACCGTACTTTGCGTTCAAATATGCCCTAAGCAAAAGATTTGCTCTTTCTGAGTCGAAAAAATTCCCTGGAAGTTTTTCATTTTTATTAAAATCGGAATTTGGTGCCAATCCTCCGTCCGAGCTAAGGTAAACTATTACATTATGTTTCCCGAGATATTCATCTATAAATTTTAGAAAATGAGCAATATCTTTGTCTAATCGCAAATATGTATCTTCAATTTCAACAGAATACATCCCAAATGTTTCAGCAATATATTTTGAGGCTGAAAATGTTATTGAAATAAAATCGGTAAAATTATCATCACCAAGTTCTTCATTCACAATTGTTTCAATGGCAAAATCCTTTGTATATGTATTTCCATAAGGAGTATATTTAAGAATTTCGTAATCCTTCGATTTCAATTCATTTATTTTGTGAGGAAAAGTTTTGAATTCCCCCTCAAATCCTTTTTCATATTGGTTATCATCGCCAATGCTTTCGGTATATTTTTCGATTGAATATAAAGTGTTCCAATGACGCTCTATATAAATATCCGGAAAATGTTTTTCGTTAAATTCGTTTAACCACAATGGCAAATTTTCGATATAAAATGAACTTGATATCCAAAATCCAGTGCTATTATCAAACCAATACGCAGCATCTGCAAGATGACCACCTGAAAGAATCGAAGGTTTATCGTCTAATGAAATACTATAGACTTTCGACTTTTTATTATTAGCAAGTTTTAATCTGTCCGCAAATGTTTCAGAAAGCATATGTTTCGGCGATTTCTTGCCGGAATTTGATTCACTTCCAATGGTTTTTTCATTCTCGTCGAAAGTGCAATCAATTATTGTTTCTTCGTTTTGTGAGTACCAGAAACTTCCAACTATGCCATGTGCTGATGGAAACGATCCACTCGAAATACTTGCATGTCCAGCCGCAGTGTTTGTAAACAAATAGTTGTGATGAACATTTTTGCATAAAGTACCCTGATTTATCAAGCGTTTGAAACCTCTTTCGGAGTATTTATCCCAGAACCTGAAAATATAATCGTATGCCATATCTTCCACCACAATCCCGATTATTAGTTTTGGTTTTTCTGAAGGGATTCTATGTTGAGAAAACAAAATTTGGTTTAATAGCAGAAATATTGTTAGAAATATGATTCTTTTTGACATTAGGAATTTGTTAATATTTTGTTGTACTGTTTTTCCAGATTAATTACATTTTTCTTAATAAGAGAAATAATATTCCTATAGCAACGAAAAGGCTAAGAAAAATATTGAAAAAAGCGAACCAATAGTTTCCATTTTTTATAAGTTCGAACGTTTCGAAGCTAAAGGTTGAAAAGGTACTAAATCCACCGCAAAAACCAATCAGCAAAAACGATTTTAAGACATTATTTTGCAAAAGCTTTTCACCAATAAAATATAGTAATAACCCAAGAATCAGTGTACTTATAATGTTTGACAATAATGTTGCGAGAGGATTAATATTTTGAAAATTACCTGTAGTAACTTTTGAAATACCGAATCGCATTAAACTTCCGAAACCACCACCAACAAATATTGCAATAATATTGAGCATATCATTTCTAAAAATTTGCAAATATAATTTATAATTTTTTGTTTCTGTTTTATCCTTATTAAAATCAGTAATTCCGCAACAAAAATAATCAGCCAGTCACAAATTCTCAATAAAGAATACTAGATATAGCTTTCCCATTCAGCTTTTAGG
>Ga0209249_1000649_pt1 | contig 40335 bp, 49 predicted proteins | sample SaaInlV_200m_DNA_4_FD_184653 | JGI IMG/M metagenome (GOLD analysis project Ga0209249, IMG submission 184653) | Marine microbial communities from expanding oxygen minimum zones in the Saanich Inlet - SI037_S3LV_200m_DNA (SPAdes) (version 2) | ecosystem: Environmental > Aquatic > Marine >...
ACTATTATTGAGCGAGATCACAACGGTGTTCGCCATGCTCATGACGGGACCTTTCAGGGGCATCTACCAGGTTGACATCAAGATGGCTAGCATATTCATCTTCGGCTGGATAGGTGTAGCTGAGCCCGCCATTGACATCTTCTTCAGTATGCCGCTGGCTAACCTTGTGGAGAAATACGGCCGGAAGAGGACAGCGTATGTTGGCCACGTTTTCGGCATCCTAGCTAGGCTGGTCCTCGTGATAACACCCGTAACTCTTCCCCAGATGCTCATCACCGTTAGCATCCTCGGCAGTTTCGAGGGCTGTCTCTACGTGGGCATGGACGCGTATAGCCAGGAGGCCATCCCTCAGAGGGTCAGGGGCAGCTACATGGGTGTCAGGAACCTCATAGTGGGAGTCACAGGAGTCCTCAGCCCAATAGTGGGCGGTTATATCTGGGAGCTGAATCCCGATCTCCTCTTCTGGATGCCTGTTGTACAGTGGAGCCTCATCGCGTTCCCCATACTGGTCATCCTCATGGAGAAATACAGCATGGACGGCAACGTGCTACCCCAGTGATGCTCAATTAATACGCATATTTTAAATCGTAATCAAATACGTCATAGGCGAGAGAAATTGTCCGATACAAACAAGAAAATTAAGGGATGCGGGTTCCACCACCTCTCCATGAGCGTAAGGGACCTGAACAAATCAATAGAGTTCTACGTTGATGGGCTCGGATTCGTTGAAAAGGTCTCATGGGGCAAGGCACCCAAACGAACCGTCCTATTGGACACAGGCGACGGAAACTACTTTGAAATATCCCAGGCTGACAAAGCACAGGATTTCGAGGAAGGGGTCTTCAAGCACATCGCGTTGAGGGTCGATGACTGCAAGTCAGCTATCGAACTAGCGCGGGCAGCGGGGGCCGAAGTTACGATGGAGACGCGTGACATCGACCTTTCCAGCGAGCCATCGATCCCGATTCGGATCGCCTTCTTCAACGGGCCCGATGGGGAGATAGTCGAGCTATTCCAGAACGAAGAAACTTAGAAAAGTAGAGGGTCACGCCAAAGGTGTGTTTTTTCATTTCTACACACTCTTCCTTCCATTGGATTGAATTGGTAATATAACTGTTCTTTCTGGTACTCTACCCGAGGACAGCGTTGGACTTGAGTCCCTTCGGGGTTTTGAACTCGACCCTGCAATCCTCTACCTTGTTCCCAATGACTTCTGGGTTCAAGCTACCTAACCCTATTATCCCTGCTTCAACGATGTGTCTGATCTTCTCTGGGTCAAAGCCCATAACCCTCGCCATGACGGCGTCCACGGAAACAGGATTTCTGCCCAGAATAAGGCATCCCAAGCTCTTGGGATTGCCACTGATAACGCCTTCAAGACCCATTCTTCCATCAATGAGGCATAGGCTGCTCCTGAACATATTGTTGAGGTCTTGGATGACCTCATGGATGTTTGGGTGGTAGAACACCTGGTCTTTTCTGGGGAGGAAACCAAAGAGGTTCTTGAGTGCGCCGGTAATCATTGTTAGGCTATGGGTTTTAGCCAAGGCGACACTTACGATTGATCCAGCATCTGAAAGGATGACTGGTAACTTCGGGTTTTTGAAGTAGGCTCCATCAAATTGATACTCAGTTAACGGTGATTTACTCAGGTTCGTTAGGGATATGTTCACGCCCTGGCTGCTGAGCTCCTCAACGTAATCCCTGAAGCCGTACCGCTCGAAAGCTTTGTCCGCGTACTTGGACATGCTATCCGACTCGACCAATCTGATCTCGATGTCCCCGTTTTCACGAATGATCTCGTCAACCAGTGTCGCAACTACCTCGACCTTGGTATTGGCACATTCGGTATGATCGTTTCCCGTGCAGATGTTTGGCTTCAGGATCAGAGGGGATTCCAGTTCCTTTAGGCCACCGATTAGACTGATGGCTTCTCGTAAAGTCTCGTCGAAACTCCCACGTATCTTGAGTAAAGCAACTGTATCCATATTATCCCAGACAATCCTTGGGCATGAACACGAATCAATGTTTTCATTATTGAAACCTAGTAAGGATTTTATCCGATGAGAGCACCTGAGCGATATCAATGATCTTCGTCATCGCCTCCGCGCTATCAATAACATGCCTAAGCCTCATCATGAGATACTCCACCACAAAGACCGAGACCCTGTGGGGCGTGATACTCGGTAACTACCTCACAGCAGCTGGCATCATGGCGATATTAGTGATCAGCAACGGGAAAGTGGAAGTTTCGGCCTTCACGCTTGGGCTGGGAGCTATAACCGGGCTGACCTACTCAGCCGGCATGTATCTCAACCTCACACTGATGGGGAAGAGGGGAGCCGCAATCACATCCTCGATGATACAGCTCGCCGTACTGATACCCATCGGCGTCAGCGTGTTCCTCTTCGGCGAGACCATCGCCTCTACCCAGCTACTGGGAATCATACTCGCTGTTGCCTCACTGCCATTACTGGCGGCCAAGCCAATGGAAAAACTGGAGTTAGATAGGGAGATAATTCCCATGATCATAGTCACAATAATCGTGGTAGGGTTCAGTCAGCTGTCATCAAAGATACTTGTACAGAGCGGTCTGGAGGCACAGAACAACTACTTCTTCCTCGCCATATTCTCGTCAGCCGCGCTCCTCGTATCCCCCATTGCATGGAAGAATCGGGAGGAAATCAGCAGTCGTGATGGATTGTACGGACTCGGCGTGGGGGTCTTCAACGTCGCGGCTAACAGGTTCCTGTTGATGGCTCTTACAACACTTCCAGGCGCTATAGTGTTCCCCGTGAGCAGTGCAGGATCACTGCTAATGGTCACGATCTCCGCAATCATCCTGTTCAAGGAGAAGGTATCACGGGTTAACCTGGCAGGGATACTGCTTACCCTGGCCGCTGTGGTACTCATAAATCTCTAGCGAGGTCTTAAATTCCGTCGGCTTCGCCATGTACCTATGTCAAAACTCAAGGTAGGTATAACAAAGAACATTCACAACGGACACTTAGGAGCCGAGGAACGGGACCCACGGCCCGCAATGATTGAGAACGGGGGGCTATATCCTCTTCTCGACAAGTATGACTGCGAGTTAGTCGAGGTATACCAGGCAGAGCTAACCGAGGAAGAGGAGAAGGCATACGGCGCAAGGTTCAGAATGGGTCTCGCAAGCAACCACACCGCTGACCACGTGGCGTCACTCATCAGGAGGGACATCTTCCCCATCGGGCTGCTGAGCAACTGCAACCAGCTCATGGGCATGCTGGCGGGTCATCAGCGCGTCAAAGGCAGGTACAACCCGCTAAGGATAGGCCTCGTCTGGATGGACGCCCACGGCGACTTCAACACACCCGAGACCAGTCTGAGCGGTATGACAGGCGGGATGCCCGTGGCCGTATCAACTGGGCTCTGCCTGCACCACATCAGGAGGGCGGCAGGGCTAGAGCCACCGCTGCCAATGAGCTACCTGTCCATGGTGGGACTGAGGGACATCGACCCCGCTGAGCAGTACCTCATCGACAAGCACAGGCTCGGCCAGATATCCGTTGAGGACATGCGGGCCCAGTCACCTGCCATCATGAACGAGATTGACAGGCTAGCCTCGCTTACCGACTTGATCTACGTCCACATCGACCTCGATGTTATCACATCGGAGGAGATGCCAGGTCATGGCACCCCGGCACCTGACGGCCCGACCGCCGATGAGCTGGCCAAGACAGTCGAGGCCATGTTCACCCATCCCAAGGTGACCGGTCTAGGACTCGCATCGTACCCCGGTGAAAAAGACGTTGATGATATCGGGCTGCGCTCGACCCTGAAACAGGTCGAGGGAGCCATCAAGGGCATAAAGAGCAGAAACTAGGGGTCAAGCGACCCTTTTAACAGCCCTATGGGGAGGGGAACCGGTCTCTCGACCGTGCTCAACATTTTCACTGTTCTCTCGCTGTCCGATGCCTCGTGGAAGGCATGCATGGCTTCAAGCACGTGGTAGGTCACGTCGCCGTTCGCTCTGTGCGGTCTGCCTGATCTTAACGCACAGGCCATGTCAGCGACGCCCAGTCCCCTGTTGTTTGATGTATACCCATGTGTCAACGGTACATCCTTCCACTCCTTGTCATCTGGCAGGTACACCTGGACGGGGCCGCCGAACGTGTTTGGGTCGGGGACGCTCAGCGAACCGTGTGTTCCATAAACTTCGATTCGGGGAAGCTGTGCGCCCCAAACATCGAAACTTGTGATGATTACTCCTGTCGCTTGGTTATGGAAATCCATTATTCCGGTTACGTGCGTGGGTACATCTACCCTGATTTTAGTTCCGTTCTTAGGCTCGCTTGTGATGGTCCGCTCGTCGAAGGTAATCTTTGTCGATGCCTTCACCTGTTTGATGGGCCCGACCAGGTTCACGAGGGCGGTCAGGTAGTACGGCCCCATATCAAACATGGGTCCCCCGCCCTTCTTGTAGTAGAACCCGGGGTCAGGGTGCCAGCTCTCGTGGCCCGGGCAGGTCATGAACGCCGATACCGCCACCGGCTTACCGATCAAACCATCATCAATTAGCTTTCTGCATGTCTGTATCCCCCCGCCGAGGAACGTGTCAGGTGCCCCGCCGATGAGTACATTGTTCTCCATTGCTAAATCGACGAGCTCCTTCCCGTTGGATAAGTCGATAGACAACGGCTTTTCGTTGTAAATCGATTTCCCTGCTTCGATTGCCTGTTTTGCGACGCTGTAATGTGCATCAGGGGTGGTCAGGTTAAGAACTATCTCAACATCAGGGTCGTTCATGATCTCCTCGGTGGACATAACTTTGGGGATGCCATACTCCTTTGCCCTCCCCTCTGATCTTTCCTTTATCAGGTCCGAACAGGATACTATCTCAAAGCTATTGAACACCTTGCTGTTCTGCATATAGATCTCGCTGATGAACCCGCTACCAACTAGCCCTACTTTAACCGGTTTCATCCTGTTCTCCTCACTTTGAGGCCCAGAGCATTCCGCGCTGGACTATCTTCTTGACTTCAGCAACATCGAACTCCTTGGCGATGTGCCCCAGTGACGAGTAGAAGACCCTTCCTTTGCCATACCTGGTCTTCCAGACGACGGGCATCACTGTCCCGTCTATCCACGGGGTGTGCTCACCGCCAAAGGTAGTGGTTGCAAGTACCTCGACGTTTGGGTCAACGTGCATGTAGTACTGCTCACTGTGGACCTTGAACGTGCCAATCCCCTCCATCACGGGATCGTTGGGCTTTACAACGTCAACCTCGTAATCGTAGATGTTACCGGGATGAGCTACCCATTGGCCGCCGACCATGAACTGGTAATCAACGCTATCCCTGAAGCTATCACCCATGCCACCGTGCCAGCCGGCGATACCTACGCCATCCTTGACCGCCTCAAGCAGCCCAGTCTGCTGCTCCCTGGTTATCTTTGCCTGGGTATAGACAGGGATAATGAGATCCATACTCTTCATGAGCTCCGCGTTTGCGAACGTTTCCAGGTCACCCGTGACCAGTACATCATATCCCTGAGATTTCAACCAGGGCTCGAATATGTCCACGCACTGTTTCGGCTCGTGACCGTCCCAGCCACCCCAGACCATTACTGCTTTCTTCATACAATCAAAGTATTCGTTGGATTATTGGCGTATAAAACCATGCGACCGCTGGATAATCATATATCCTTCATCGGCGTGCTCAAGGTGAGAACTATCATGGTCTGGAAAGAGGTAATCGAGGCACTTGACTCAATCATAGACGACTATGAGCGGGTCAACCACCTCATCAGTTTCTTCCAGGACGACAAGGCACGGCTAAAAGGACTGGAGAAAGCCTCACCGATCCACGGTGTATCTCTTGAGTTGGGGTCCGGGCCAGGGAACTACTCGGCAATGATCCAGGAGCACATCGAAAGTGAGCTGGTATGCCTGGATTTCTCGGGCAAGATGCACGCAGCGGCCAAAGAGAGGAACGCTGAACTCAACCACCACTATATCAGGGGAGTATTCGAGGTACTCCCCTTCAGGACCGAGGCAATGGGGTTCGTCGCTGCGGCTTACGCGCTACGCGATTCCCTTGACAAGGAAGCATCATTCAAAGAAGCTCACAGGGTTCTGGGGGAGGGCGGAAAGTTCTTACTAGTTGACATCGGGAAGCCAGATAATTTCATCCTGAGGTCTGGGATGAGCACGTACATGCACTTGATGGTCCCATTTATAGGTGCGATTGCCAGTAGAGGGCGCCCCAATAACCCGTGGAGAATCCTATTTGATACCTTCAAACTGCTACCATTAAATGGTAGTTTACAGCGGATGATCACAAGCGTTTTTGGTTATGCCGAGATGACTGAACTTTCGCTTGGTGGCTTAGTGATACTAACCTCGGAGAAGAACTAATATGCTTGATGACAAGACATTGCTGGTCGCCGTTAAGGCGTTGACTGAATCCGACCCACATCTCAGGATGGTTGTAGATCGCTACGGGCCACCCCCGCTCTGGGGCAGAGAACCCGGTTTCCCATCACTTCTCAAGATAATACTAGAGCAACAGGTCTCCCTCGCCTCGGCCCAGGCCACCTATGACAAGCTACTAGCAAAGGTTAACCCGTTGACACCGGAAGGGCTCCTCCGCCTCAGCGATGAGGAACTGAAAGCCACCGGGTTCAGCCGACAGAAGACGAGATACGTCAGGATAATGGCAGAGGCGATAATTGACGGGTCCATTGATCTAGATGGATTGAGTCGTCTAGATGACGAGGGAGTCATGAAAACACTCACCGCGCTCACGGGGATAGGGCCGTGGACCGCCGGGATTTACCTGTTGATGATTATGGGGCGACCTGATGTTTGGCCAAAGGGGGATCTAGCCCTCCTGTCAGCCATGCGCGATGTAAAAGAACTAGAAACAATTCCAAGCAACGAAGAGGCAGCGGTAATCGCTGAAAACTGGAGACCATGGCGGGCAGTGGGGGCGAGGATACTATGGCACCACTACCTCTGTGAACGCGGCAGGAGCTAGATTTCCTCGCCTTCCCGTAGGCTGTACAACTCGTGGATGTTTCCGTCGGGGTCAGCGAAGAACGCCGTCATTCTCCCCCAAGGCATCATCTTTGGTGCTTTGATCGGGGTAGCCCCTTTCCCCGTGATCTTATCGTACGCCTTACCGACTGCTTCAGGGGATGGAAGCGGAAAAGCCAGCTCAAATGTCTGCCCCTTCCTTTCCTCCCTGTACGTTGGGTGCTCTGTGCCTTCGTACATGACCTCGGGATTTGTCAACGCGAACCTGACACCATGGTTACTGAACTCTATGTAGTTTCCCAGGTCCTCTATGCACTCAAAGTCCAGAACCACGGAATAGAAACGCTTCATCTCAGGGAGTTTGTTCGTTATGATGGTGATCAGGCCAATCCTGTTTAGCATACTTTGATGAGTTGAGCGAGAATTAATACAGGTATCTCTTCTAAGGCAACAAATTGCCAGGAAAATCGCTGAAAAAGGCGGATTTTTTTGGTTTTTAGCTAAAACTATTTCAAGACCCATGATGAGTTCTTTCTATGCCTCCTGAGATCTGGATCGTTCTTGGTTACCCCGGTGCAGGGAAGTCGACCGCCATCAGAGCTCTGACGGGAGCGTTCTCGAAGACTCACCAGTCAGTTGACACGGTTGGTGGAATACTTGAGGACATGTTTATCCACATCAGGTCAATCCAGGAGGTCAGCATGATGCCCGAGGATTTCATCGAGACATACAAGGATGAAAGGTACATTCTCACCAGCCTACGGGTTGAGGGCCACAGCAGGTACCCAAACGGCTCGGAGTACATCCATGCCTTCATCGAAGCGGGCTGGAAGATAAACCACCTCGCCATACTGAACAAGGCCGACGAGAACATGGATTTCCCCAGTGGGAGCCACATCTCTATAAGCGTGTCCGACTCTGACACCATACCCCCGAATCGGCTGGCAAACCACCTCAGGGTACTCTGGAGATGGATCTAAGACCAGCTTTTATCCCTTTAACTTGAGGTCGTACCTTTGCTCATTGACCTCGACGCCCCACATGACGTGCTTCTTCTCCTCGGTCACCTTGAACCTGTGTTTCAGATACAGCCCCCTCGCTGCGTGGAGCGCGTCAATGGTCCAGAGAAAGACGTTGTTGTAGCCCTTTTCGCGGCAGAAATCCACCGCCTCACTCATCAACCTCTCTCCCAATCCCTTTCCCCTCGTCTCTTTCGTGAGAAGCAGCCACCTTAGCTGGGCCTCGTTGCCACCCGCATCAACTATTGCGATACAACCCACAATCTTGCCGTCCATCTCTACAACCCAAATCTGTTGCCTTGACTGGTCACCTGCCAGGCTGAACTCGCTCATGGGGCGAGCCACGTAGGGTTCAAAAGTTGAATCAAAACCGTACTCGTCGTGGTATATCCTGCCGTGCATGTACGTGATGTAGCCCAAGTCCCCCGGCTCTAGCCCCGTCCTAATAGTGATGGACATACCGAGATAGTTTATTGGAAGCCCATTAAAATCCTATGATATAGCTGGGTCAAGCGTCTATGTAATAATCAGAATTCAGGAACGGTGTCAATGCACAGACCACAGGGTCGGCTAGGAGCGCCTTCCTGTCGATCTCTCCCCTCAAAGAGCACAACCCCTCCCTCAATGCCAACACTGTAATCGAAGCCTTCCCTGTGGGCCGCTTTAGCCCTGTTAACTGCTCCCTAATAGATGAGCTCCTCTGAGTCAGGGAATGCCTTGACCTCGGAGCCAACGTCGACGTTGAATACCTCTAACCGAAATACTTCGAGAAGGCATCAACAACTGCCCCGACTTTGACGGGGTTCGGTGAGCCGACAACGATCTTCATTAATCCTTCGACCATTTCCCCAGGGCTTTCCGGGTCGTGACAAGCTGCCCGAGGTGGTAACTGGTGTGCTGGGAGATCCCCAACAGAGCTGGCCCTACACGAGTGGACACGGTCTCCGTTATCTTGATCTCCTTGTCCATATCCCAGTTCGTGGCGATGGATAGGAGTCCCTCCAAACCAATATTGAATCTCTCGACGAGGCCGTCCCATGTCTCTGAGCCTACATCCCAGTCGGAGCCTTTCTTTACCTCGTGAACAGTGCCTCTCAGCATGTCGTACTCAAAGTCCTGCCAAAAAACGATGTGGTAGAGGAACTCCTTTGGGGACCTTCCCCCCTCATATGGATCCATCTTCGCCTCTTCATCCGATAAACCCTCTATTGCCTCCTTGGCGTCAACGTGCATATGAACCGCGTTGAGCCGATCAATGACTGCCTTTCTAACCCATTCACTCATGAGGTATCTTATGCCTCGAAATCTTAATAATTGCTCGGAAAGGTGGTGTCTGTAGGAGTGATTGTATGAGCGAGAACGCAGAAGCAGTACTACAGGCCATGATCGAAGCAGGGAAGCCTGTCCGTCCAGGCGAGGTAGCCAAGGCAATGGGCATCGAGTCCAAGGAAGTATCCAAGGCAATAAAGGTGCTCAAGAAGGAAGGAAAGATTCACTCACCGAAGCGCTGTTACTACGCGCCCACGGAGTAGACGCCTTCACGTACGAGGAGATCATACGCCAGACCAACGGCGTCTCTGATGTATTCCTTACATTTTTTAGCCCACATATTCTCAGCCTCAAACGTAGCCATGCCCTCTGGGTTATCCAGGTCAACCTCCAGCAGTAACGTGCAGGTCGTCTCAGGGTACAGATCAAGCCAGCTGCAGATGAACCGACGGCTGTACCAGTAGGGCTTCCTGTCGCCCTCTACTGGCTCATTCCTGCCGAACCACAGCCCAAGACCAAGAATGGCGCCAGATACCGCCCCGCAGATGTGGCTAGTCCTAGCTATCCCCGCTGCTAAACCCGACGCTACTTTTGGTATCAGGTCCGAGTCAGTGTCATGCATGTCCGCTAACGTCCTGAACACAGCCTCGACGCACAGGAACCCCTGATCCATGTATCCGACTGCCCTTTCAACCGCCTCTTTTCTGTCCATGTTTAGCTCTCCGTCGTGAATCTGTATACGGTTTTCTCGATGTACTTCTCGCACGGGCGGAGGATCGTGGACGGGAAGTCTGGTTGGTTGGGTGAGTCGGGGAAGAACTGGGTCTCAAGACACAGGCCGCTCCGCCGGTTGATGGGTCCGTTTCTTCCCTTGTCGCTGCCGTCTAGGAAGTTTCCCGTGTAGAACTGGACACCTGGCATGGTCGTGGAGACCTCAAGAGTCCTCCCTGATTCTGGCTCGGTTACCCTGATCTGCGGGTTGCTGATCTGGTTGAGGACATAGTTGTGGTCATATCCCCCTCCCCGTTCTAGCTGGACGTGGCCGTCGTTGATCCTACCCCCTACTTCAGTAGCCTCCCTGAAATCGAACGGCGTGCCTTCCACCACATCATGTTTTCCGAGGGGGATCATATTCTCACCCACCGGCGAATAGCGATCCGAGTCAATCCACAGCCTGTGCCTCAGGACACTCCCCCCTCCAGCGAGGTTGAAATATGCGTGGTTTGTGAGGTTGACCACCGTGGGATTATCAGTTACAGCCAGGTAATCGACCTCTAATCTATCCTCCCTTAACGTGAACGTGATGGACGCCTCAAGGGTGCCGGGGTACCCCTCCTCCATGTCGGTGCTCCTGTAGCTCAACCGCAGTCCTGACTCCAGCAACTCGGCGTCCCACACAACTTTATCGTAGCCCTTTATCCCCCCATGGAGGTGGTTAGGACCATTATTCTGGGCAAGCTTGTAAGCTTCTCCATCTATGTAGAACTCCCCGTTGGCTATCCTGTTGGCATACCTGCCGATGGTGGCCCCGAGATAGAAGTCGCTATTTATGTAACCATCAACGGTGTTAAAACCCAGTGTCACTTCCCCCATCCTCCCTGATCTGTCAGGTGCCTGAATCGACACGATTGTCCCACCGTAATTACTGATCTTGACGGTAATCTCGTCACTCAGAGTGAACAGCTTTACTCTCTCCCCGCTGGGCGTAATCCCCCATGGCTCGGATGTGGTTTCCATGAGCACATAACCGCCTCCCTACAGAAAGCATTTTTCAGGCGACGGGGCATGATGCATCTATGAAGGTCATTCTACTCACAGGCTTCGAGCCATTCGGTGGCAGCCATATCAATCCCAGCATCGAGGCGTGCAAGCCCCTTGACGGGAAAGAATACAACGGGTACAAGGTCAAGGTGGTAGAGATCCCTTTGAGGTTCGACGAGGTGAGGTCAAGGCTCATTAAGGCCATTGAGGTGACCAAGCCGTCCGCGGTTCTTAGCACTGGCCAGGCTGGCTCGTCTATGATACGGCTTGAGCGGGTAGCCATCAACGTTGCCGACGCAAGGATAGCGTATAACTGCGGCAAACATCCGGTGGACGAGCCAATCGTGGAGGGCGGGCCTGTCGCGTACTTCTCAAATCTTCCATTGAGGAATATGCTTGCGGCAATCGAGGAGGAAAAGATTCCCGTGGCGATATCCAACAGCGCGGGCACGTTCGGGTGCAATCACATCTTCTACGACCTGATGCACTACCTCAAGGAGAGTGACCTGAGGGTACCGGGAGGGTTCATTCATGTACCTAGCCTGCCTGAGCAGGTCATGAAGAAGAAGGGGCCGTCCATGAGCCTGGGGCAAATTGTCAAGGCACTGGATACGGCGGTAAAGATAATCGCCGAGAGCCTGTAATTTTAGAGCCTTTCCGCTATACCTATACTCGCCCGGATCATTTCCCCAATCTCGTCGCCTTTGAGGATGTTCTTTCCCGCAGGCTTGAAAGGGTGGGACATTATCATTATGTCAACGTCCAGTTCAAGCAGCCTCCTGAGGGATTCGATGTAGATGTTTTTGTCCATCCTGATTAGGTCCTCCTTCTCCCCGCAGACAGAATCTCCAGTGATTATCACCTTGTGCTCCTCGTCCAACATGCAAACCGCTCCAGGTCTGTGTCCCGGCGTATGAATCACCTTGAAGAGACGATCCCCCAGCTTCATGACATCTCCTTCCTCCATAGTCTTGTCTAGTGATGGGATCGCCTCGGCCGCTAGGCTATGGGCCACGATGGATGCGCCTGTTTTCTCCTTGAAAACATCGTTCCCCTTGATGTGGTCCCCGTCCCTGTGGGTATTGACAATCAGGTCCACATCACAGAGGTTCCTACCCTTTCCCTGTAACAGCGGCAACACATAGTCCACGAGTGTATTCTCGAACCCCGTATCAATGATTCCGATATTGTTCTCCCCGAAGACTACAAATACGCTGTAATACCAGCCTGGCCTCATATCCTGCTTAACCAAGAAAAGATCATCGAAGATCTCAACAACATTCTTCATAGTAATACCTATTCATGCCTTCATTCTTCAACATAAAAAGATGACAGTGTTATGAGGGCATGGGAGAAGGCAACCAATATCTTGACCAAACATAAGCCAGTCCCATTATCCGTAGGATTAGATTGCAGTCTAGCATCTGAGATGAAAAAATATTGATGATATTCGAACAGGAACCCTCTCTCCTGCCCAAACGGTAGGGATAGTGGTTACTTCCGACCTCCTATTGTGACCTAATCATTTGACCCTGATAATTGGGCTCGGGGGCAGGATCGTCTCATCCGTGATTATCGCTGATTTCGTCTCCTCGATTCCTTCGATCCCCCTGAGGGTCTCGATAAAACTGGATAAAAGCTTCAGTGTCCTGAACCTTGCCTTGATTACCAGGTCAAACTCCGCTGCCTGCACGTCAATTATCTCCTCGACCTCCCTGAAATTGCTCAGTGTGCTGATGATGTCCTTCTTCGGGATATGACCCTTGCCTGGAATGACCTCCATCAGGTCGACGAGGAGCAGCGCCCCGATGGGCCAAGATGTCTTCTGGTAATCAATGAGTGCCTTGTATCCCATAATCACTTCTTCGTCCTCGAACTTCTTGATCCTCCTATGCACAGTTGAAATGGGTATGTTGAGCATTCCCGACAGCTTCCTGCTTGACATTCCAGATCTGCGCCCTACAATCTTCAAAATAGACTCATCTTTGACATCCATGACGATTCATCACTTATTGAGAAATTATCCTAAAATATATCCTTTTCTAATGCCTTTTTCTCATTATTTTGGGATAAAGTATATGTCAACAGGCGTGAAGGTTTCTTCCAGATGGAATCTCAAAAAGATAGTGAATTCAAGGTAGTGACAATCCCTGATGTACCGGGTTTTAAGATAACCAAAGTAATCGGGCTAGTGAATGGGTTATCCCCCAGAACACGTGGAATCGGAGGAGTGATCAGAGGGGCGCTCCAATCCATTGGGGGCGGTGAGATCACAGCCTTCACATCGGAGATAGAAAAGGCAAGGGTCGATGCAGTATCCCGAGCCATCAGACAGGCAAGGAAAAGGGGAGCCAACGCCATAGTAGGTCTCGACATGGAGACATCTGATATGGGCGGGGAAGCTTCCTATATCACATTGGTCTCGGCCACGGGGACTGCCGTGGTAATTGAGGCTGTATAGGTGTGCTCTTGTATCGTCATGAGATTTTGAAGTAACTATAAATAAGATCCATACACAACAAGCTTAAAGGAGAAATGAAAAAAAATGAGCGATTTCGGAGGAAGAAGATACGATATCCCAGAAGTACCCGCCAACGTTAGAAGAATGACGGGGACGGTAATCATCCTACTCATACTGGCCATATCAGGCGTAGTTATCCTGAGCACCGCCACGGTAAGGATTCCATCAGGAAACCGGGGTGTCCTGCTAACGTGGGGCAAGGTGGAAGATCGGATACTGCAGGAGGGTCTCAGTTTCAAGATTCCATTCAGCCAGACCGTAGTGCTGATGAACACCCAGATCCAGAAGGCCGAGTCAACGGAGGCAACCGCCACAGCTGATCTACAGGAAGTTTCAACCACAGTAGCCGTAAACTATAGGCTGGACACGGAGAGAGTAAACCAGATTTACGTTGATCTACGGCAGGATTATGTTAACAGAGTCATCAAGCCAAACATAGAGGAGAGCATCAAGGCTACTACAGCGGAGTACCGTGCAGAGGAGCTAGTTACAAACAGAGCCGACGTTAAGGCAACACTTGACGAGATACTGACCGAAAGGCTGGCTCTCTTCAATATTGACGTGGTCTCCGTTAGCCTCACCGATTTCCAGTTCAGCTCAAGCTTCAGCGCGGCCATCGATGCCAAGGTAACGGCGGAACAGCAGGCCCTAGTATCCAAGAACGAGCTTGAGAAGATCAGGTACGAGGCACAGCAGCAGATCATCCAGGCTGAGGCCGCCAAGAACGCGACTATCGCGAGGGCACAGGGAGACGCATTTGCAGTGATAATCGAGGCCAACGCAACGGCACAGGCGATCGAGATCATCACACAACAGATGACCACCGAGTACGCCAACTACCTGTGGCTACAGCAGTGGGACGGAAGGCTACCAGCGGTGATGACGAAGGACGAGCAGGGATTGATAATCGATGCCTCGGACTTTATCACCCCCTAAACTAATGGATCACTAACCACTATTTTCATTCTATATCCCAAGTCCTGAATTCCTTTATTATAATTCGAGTATACATCGCTTGAAATACTGTGTTCCCCAAGGTCATCAGTCGTAGCATCGAAGAGATTAGCGTTCTTCATGTAGACGATGACCCGAACCAGTTCGAGTTCATAAAGTTCTTCCTAAATCAGGTTGACAAAGTGTTGGACGTTACCTGTGTCGGTACACCTGATGAGGTTTTCAGAGAGCTTGACACCGGTAATTACGATTGTCTTGTTACCGACTTCAAGATGCCCCTCATGAACGGTATCGACCTGTCAAAGAAGGTTAGGGAAAATCATACCCTCCCGATCATCCTCTACACGGGCCAGGGCAGCGAGGAGGTAGCAGAGGCCGCGTTCACCATCGGCGTCGATGACTACATCAGGAAAGAGATGGACCCCAGCCACTATCAGGTTCTAGCGAAGAGGATCAGGCACGTCGTAGAAAAGAAACGCGCAGAGACCCTATACCAAAGGGTCGTCGAGGGAATCATGGACGGCCTGAGCATTGTCGTTGACAACAGGATCGTCTACGCCAACCAGGTCCAGGCAGAGATATTCGGTGCAACGAACGTCGATGAAATTATTGGCTTAGAAGCGTCAAGCTTCGTCCATGCTAATCAACGTAATACGGCAGAGAAGCGCATGTTCGAAAAGTCCATGAACAATGAGATACCCCCCTTCTTCAAATATACAATAACTCGATTAGATATGACTCTCATTGAAGTTGAGGGCCTCACCAGCGTAATCAACTATAACGGCAAGAAGGCGTTCATGGTTCTAACCCGTGACATAACCGAGAAGAACCGACTGGAAAGCGAGCGGAAGAGGGTCGAGGATAGGGTAAAAACAATAGTAGATCTTGCCCCAGACGGTATCGTTACGGTTTCACTCAGAGGAGTTGTCACGTCCGTCAACCCTGCTTTCCTCAAGATTACGGGTTATGCCTTGGACGAGGTGCTGGGAAAGCGGTTCTACCAGTTGGGGTCACTGAGAAACATCGACATCAGGAACAACCTCAAGGTATTCGCGTCCATCGCCAGAGGAAAACTTCCCCCACCTGTTGAGTTCGTGTTCCAATACAAGGACGGGACCCAGGGATGGGGAGAGGCGCACCTCGCCTTCATTAATAACAAGGACTCCAGGGAGCTCATGGCCATCGTCAGGGATATTACTGAACGAAAATGGGTCGAGAAGGAGATCAACCAGTACAGCGACGATTTCAGGCAGATAGTCCACGAGAGAATACGACGCGAGGACGACCAGGACAGCATAACATGGAGCAACCATATGGCCAACTCAATGGGCGTGGAGCTCCAGGACTCATTATTCACCCTCAAAAACAGCATCCTCCACCTGAGAGAGGATCCGTCACAACTCGAAAATTTGCTAGACAAAATGGAGTTAAGCGTTGATTCCGCCAACATCCAGTTAAAGGAGTTATTTGATGAAGATGGAAGGGCAAACACCGATAGCGTAGACATCTTCAACCTCATAGACGATTCAATTAGCGAGATCCAAATACCTCCCGAGGTTTCAATGGCAACAAAGTTCACGGGACCTCAGGATTTCAGGGTAGATTCAGAAAAAATGAAGATCGCGATCCAAAATCTTGTGAACAACGCTCTGGACGGGGTGCTCGCAGGAGGAGTCTTGCACATTTCGTGTGATACCTCTGTTGAGTCTCTTATCTTGGAGGTCAAGAATACGGGAAATAGACTGTCAGAGGATCAAATCCAGCAACTACTCAACGAGGGATCAATTGAGACAGACTTCGGTAATCACTCAATTGCTATAAGTCAGAAGATAGTCGAGGAACATGGAGGCTCAATACTGGTGAACTCCGAGTCAGGTCATGGTACTAGCTACACTATGATACTTCCTAGGGATTACAGGAACGAAATACAGTCGAATAACCTCGAATATATCCATCAAAAAACAATTTAGAATTAATAACTCTTCTTTACATTATATTTTGGGTATATTTTCATCATAGATTCAAATAGGATTGATATTTGACTATCAAAAACGCGTATATATTTAATAACGTATTGATGCCTATCGATATTATCGATTGGTGAGTGTTGGTGTCAGCGGTAAAGAATACTTTGACTTTAATAAAATCAAGACCAGAAGCTATCTTCATTTGGACCTGGTGTACCTTGATAGCCTGTCTAGTAGTGGGAAGAGGATATCCTCCTTTGACGCCAACATTGATGGCAATGGGGTCCATTTTCTTCCTTACCGCCTCAACATACATCTACAATGACCTCTGCGACGCCGAGATGGACCGTCACAGCGACGTACACTCCGATAGACCTATATCAACGGGTGAGGTGAGCGAGGGATTCGCGAAAGGTTTTGTCGTCGTTGCTGCCGTGCTCGGTCTGACGATAAGCTCGATGATAAACAGTGCCACGTTGATCCTGAGTGCCTCCTACTGGGTGATGTTCACTCTTTACTCCTACCCAGGCGTCCGTTTCAAAAAGATGTTCATGGTCAAAGAGCTGGTTATTGCCATAGCGTGGCCCATGCTGGCCCTTGTTGGTGTTTATGCCGTTAACAACACGTTCAGCATGCCGGGCGTCTTCGCGGGCATGATGATGGGGATGTTCAGCTTCCTGGGAATGCCCGCACTGAGCGACAGCTTCGACGAAAAGGAGGACGCCATGTACGGGATAAAGACCATGGCGATGGCCCTAACGTGGAAGAGACGGGTGGAGTTGCTGGGGGCGGCCCTGGTGCTAATGATAGTGGTTACGACAATGACCTACACTCAGCTCGGGTTCAACATATTGCTACCCATAACAATCGTCGGGTCGAGCCTGCTGATCCTCCGGTCGGTGGTCCCCATCTACCAAGAATACAACATGGAGAAAGCCCTCAAGGTGAGAAAATTAACATACATATACGTGATCGTTTCACAGGTCTTAATCGTGATAGGGTCAATGAACCTGGCGCTGCCCTTCTAAGGCCGCAGGTTCTTGCCTATTTTCTTGAAAAAGTAGCCGAGCCCGAAAGCAGCGTACCCATATAGAGCAGAATACAAAACTGAGTCAATCCATGTCATGGATAGCTGGTCGGCAATTGTATAGGTATGATTTGTGGAGCTATAATCTATATCTTCGGTCCACTTTCTTTGTTATTAATGAAAAAATAATAGGGATTTACCCTAAACTGGCTGTACAGAAGGTGGGATAGGCTTTGTGGCAAAGTACATGAACACCATTGCCAGTACCTGGATGCCAGTTATCACAGTAAACGCAAACGTGTAGCTCTTGTAAACGTCATAGCACCATCCTGCGAATATCGGGTATGCCACGTTGCTTATGGCGCCGAAGAAGGTTGTGTACCCCGTGATGGTGGCGTACGCTTTCCTACCAAAGTAGCTGGCCCTCAGGCTCGTAGACACCGGGATTGACCCGCCGTACCCCGCGCCGTAAATGGCGACGAATATCAGTATATGTGTCAGGTTCCTTGCGAGTACGAATACGACGAGTCCAACGGCCTTCATGCCATAACTGATGATGAGTGTCTTCCTCTCGCCTATCCTGTCGCTCAGCCAAGCGAATAGCACTCTGCCTGGGAGGCTCATGGTTGCCATTAAGCCGAGAACCCCGGCGGCTGCTATTTGATCGATTCCTAGATCGATAAGATACGGGATCTGGTGCATCGTGACCATCGCCGTTATCCCTCCGCTGAGCATGAAGGCTATTAACATCATCCAGAAGCTCCTCGTTTTAAGGGCCTCTTTGGGAGTGAAATTGTATTCCTCTACAAAGTTTATTTCATCAGGATTGTCTGATTCGATAACTGTATCCCCATCTGGGAGCATATCATATTTCTCTGGGGGACCGTCTTTCATGAAAAACCAAGCAAGGGGCAAACAGATCACTAATGTCGAACCTGCCACGAACATCAATGAGGACCTCCATCCGTAGTTGAAAATGAGCCAGGCCATTATTGGAACAATTATTGGTCCACCGAGACCTCCTCCAAGAGTGACGAAACTTAGGGCCCTGCCCCTTTTCCGAATGAACCACTTGGAGACAGCGCTGTTTACCGTGTCATAAAGGCCAAGGTTGAAACCGAGGCTTACGACGAAGCCCCAGACGAAGATGAACTGCCACAGTTCAGTCACGTACAGAAGGGCGATTAGCCCCGAGCACGCGATGATTGTGCTGATTATGGTTATCTTACGTTCCCCATACTTGTCGATTAGCATCCCACCGAAGGGGCCCTCCAAACCTCCCTCGATGCTCCTCATGCTGAAGGCAAGACTAAGCTGGGCCCTGGTCCATCCGAATTCCGCGATAAGTGGTGTGAATAGTGCGCTCATGCCGTAGTACCAGCTACCGTACCCCCAGCAGGCGATGACGGCTCCGGCGAACACTGTCTTCCAGCCAAAGTACATGTTCTTGTACCGTTCCATGAGCGATTGGTCTGTAGACATAGATTATCATGGCGATGTATGTTTGATTTAAAATTACGCGTATTTACCATCAATATAATATATAATACGATAAATTCGGTTTTCAGAATGGTGCCGCCGGAGTGATTTGAACACTCGGCACCCCGGTCTTCAGCCGGGCGCTCTCCCAGGCTGAGCTACGGCGGCACGTAAACAACTAACCATGCCAATCAAATAAAAGCGTTACGCGGAGGAAAAAACCGGGGATTGAGTCCCTTATTGTCCATTCATAATAAAAAGGGATAAAGATATTGTAAACGCCCGTTAATTCTAATTACTCGATGCACCGTAGGTTAACCATGTTCAAACCCGCATTGAAGGCCCTTGAGAAAGAGATCTCAGGGGAGATAGCCCTTTCACACGTGGCCGAGGTGGCCAAGCACCACAGGATACAGGCGAGCCCGGGTATCCGGGCTGCCTGCGAGTACGCCGTATCCGAGTTCCACAAGATGGGCGTCGATGCAAGGCTACACAGTTACCCTGCAAACGGCAAAGATTATGACTGGACTAGCCTGCGCTTCAAGGAATGGAGCTGCGAAGATGCCTGGCTCAAGCTCGTTGAACCGGAAAAGTACCTTGCAAGATTCGCTGAGAAGAAGATACACGTTATCCAGAGGAGTATATCGACACCAGAGGGCGGGCTCACGGCCGAGCTAATAGTCCCTAAGAACAAGGGCGAGGAGCCCGAGGACTATGAGGGGATCGATGTCAAAGGTAAAGTTGTCATCAGCAACGGCGATGTCCACAGGGTAAACGAGTTGGCACTTGTAGAGAGGGGAGCATCTGGACTCATCTACGACGGCATGTTCGTCAGAACTGACCTCCCTGAGGGCACACTGGATGATACCCTCAAGTACACCAGCTTCTGGTGGACTCCGCAGGACACACCTGGCCTCGGTTGGGTTGTAACCCCGAGGACCGGTAGGGAGTTGAGAAGGATGGTCACCAAGAATGATCCCGTCAAGGTCCACGGATACATCAAGGCGAAGCTGTACAACGGCTACCTTGACAACGCGGTGGCCACCATCCCTGGCAAGACTGACGAGGAGGTAATTCTGATAGCCCATATCTGCCACCCGGAGCCCAGCGCAAACGACAACGCCAGTGGCTGCGGGGCAGCAATGGAGGCAGCGAGGGCGATAAAGAAGCTCATCGACGAGGGCGTGCTGGCTAAGCCCAAGAGGACAATCAGGTTCACCCTTGTCCCAGAGATGGCCGGGTCATACAGCTATCTGGCCGAGAGGGAGGAAGACATTCCCAATATGGTTGCCAGTATCAACCTTGACATGGTTGGTGAGGACCAGGACCAGACGGGCAGTGTACTGGTCCTACACAAGACTCCTGACAGCTTCCCCAGCTACATCAACGCTGTCTCCGAGGCCATTTTTGAGGAGACACAGAAGGAGTTCAAGAGCATTGGTGGCAACCCGTGGATGGCCACGTTCAGGCACGCCGTGGGCGAGTTCAGTGGCGGGAGCGACCATTACATCTACACAGATCCGACAGTAGGTATCCCCAGTATCATGATGATCCAGTGGCCTGACAAGTTCTACCATACAAGCGACGACACTGTGGACAAGGTGAGTCCTAAGAGCCTGGGCAAGGTGGCTACAATCGCCGCCACGTTCGCCTATTTCATGGCTAACGCCGGAGAGAAGGAGGCGCCATGGATAGCAAGCCAGGTGGCCAGCAGGGAGAAGCGGGCGCTCTCCATGATGGTCCAGGAGGCACTTGACAAGGCGGCCGTATACGACGTTGACGCTTACAAGGTTGACGAGGTGAGAGACTACCTTAAGGAAAAGATCGAGTTCGACGTGGAGGTAGGGATAGAGGCACTAAGGAGCATCAAAAGGATCGCCCCAGGATGTGAATCAACCATTAACCCGCTCATAAGTAACCTCATGGCCGAGGCCGAGGAGGAGTACGACCATGCCATGAAGATACTGGAGGACTTGGCAGGGGCGCAAGGGATTACCGAGCTTCCTGACTACGAGCCAGAGGCAAAAGAGGAGCCAGAAAGTGCCAATCAGATTCCCGTCAAGCTCTACAGGGGGCCTCTATCTACAAGACCATGGATGAGGAGCCTAACGACGGAGGATCAGGAGGCTTTAAGGCAACTGAACAAGAAGCATGGGGTAACATACGGAGGACCTAGCACCCAGGCGCTGTACTGGACAGACGGGTCAAGGAGCATCAGCGAGATCAGCAGGCTCTTGAAACTGGAGACGGGGGAAACCAACCTCCCGTACCTTGTGGACTATTACGGTTTCCTCGCCCGGAGTGGTTTAATCAAGTATCAAACCGATAAACTTTAAACTCTCCTTCGCTTCCCTTATCAAACGGTTGGGCGGGTGGTCTAGTGGTATGACATCGCCTTGACGTGGCGAGGGTCGCAGGTTCGATCCCTGCTCCGCCCACCATTTATCTTATATCCGCCGCTTCACCAAGGAACACCATGACATCGATTCCCGACAAGGAGATAGATTGCCTCGGACTTTACTGCCCAGAGCCAATATTCAGGGTCAGAACCGCCATGGACGAGCTTGAAAAGGGACAGATACTTAAGGTCACAGCAGACGACCCGGCAGCCGAGGAGGACCTGAAGCGCCTATCAAAGAGACTTGGACACGAGGTGCTTGAGATCACCCACGACGGCGACGATGTTACCCTTGTCATAAGGAAATAGTTTACGAGTTCCATTATATTGACTATAATCTTTGAATTGTTTGGATGATATTATTTCGACCAAAGGTATGATCGTTATATATTCCAAGGAAACCCTTGCACAGTTTCCAAATTGGATTGATTGCATCTTTGAGAGACTAATTATAAGTCAAGTTGTTCATTCCCTGCCTCATATGACGAGCATCGTAATTGTGCTAAGGACGTCTTTCTGCCTTCGTATATTCAATTCTGTTATTCTTTAAATAATCCGCTTCTTCCTAGGATACAATCATGTCCGATAATCTCAAGGCGTACATGGACAACGGGGCGGGTAAACCTGTTGACCCAAGGGTTCTGGACGAGATGAACCTGTACCATACTGAATTTTACGGAAACCCTGCTTCGTTCCACTCCAAGGGCTTTGAGGCGTTGACGGCCCTCAAAACCGCAAGGGAGCGGGTGTCTTCCCTCATCAACGCTGACCCCAAGGAAATAATATTCACATCCGGGTCCACGGAGGCCAACAATCTTGCATTGATCGGTGGCGTTCGCAGGTACAAGAAGCGAGGGACTAAAGTGGTCATCTCGGCGGTTGAGCATATTAGCGTCATCAACATAACAAAGAAGCTCACGAGGGAAGGGTTCACGGTCCAACTTTGCCCCGTTGATGAGCACGGCGTCATCAAGCTGAGTGAGCTTGAGAAACTGGTTGATGACGACACAGTCATGGTCTCCATCATGACGGCAAACGGTGAGATAGGAACCATCCAGCCAATAAAAGAGGCGGCAGAGATCGCCCACAGCCACGAGGCCTTATTCCACACCGACGCTACAGCTGCCATGGGTCAAATCGACCTGGATGTCAGACACTCTGACGTGGACTATATGACGCTGTCAAGCAACGACATGTACGGTCCGAGGGGAGTAGGCGCGCTATATATCAAGATAGGTATCCGAATCACGCCATTGATGATAGGCGGGGGCCAGGAGCAGGGGGTTCGTTCGGGCACAGAGAACGTCGCTGGGATAATGGCCATGAGTAAGGCAGCAGAGATAGCCCAAGAGGAGATGGCTGAGGAATCCGGCAGGCTTAGCGAGCTCAGAGACGCACTCATCAAGGGGTTGTTGGAAGTGATACCAGAGAGCTACCTGAATGGACACCCTATGAACCGGCTGCCAAACAACGCCAACATCCGTTACAGTTTCATCGAGGGAGAAGCGCTGATCATGAGTCTAGACGACGTGGGTGTCCAGCTATCAAGCGGGAGCGCATGCGCAGCCAAAACCCTTGAGCCCAGCCACACACTGCTTGCGTGTGGCCTGAAACACGAGGAGGCACACGGCAGCCTAGTCTTTACGTTGGGAAAGAATAATAATCGCCGACAAGTGGATTACGTTATACAGGAGATGCCAGGGATAGTACATAGGCTAAGAGCTATGTCACCCCTGACACCAGAGGAGCTGAGATAATGTATAGCGAAAAAGTACTGAAACACTTCAAGGAACCCAAGAATGTAGGCGAGATGAAGGACGCCGACGGAATGGGGACTGTGGGCAACCCCGTCTGTGGCGATATGATGTCAATGTACATCAAGGTCAAGGACGACACCATTGAGAACATCTCATTCAAGACATTCGGCTGTGGTGCAGCAATCGCCACCAGCAGTATGACCACTGAACTCGCCAAGGGAAAGACCCTGGACGAGGCAATGGATATCACCAGACAGGATGTAGCGAACGCTTTGGACGGCTTACCACCGGTAAAGATGCACTGCAGCAACCTGGCTGCTGATGCCCTCCACGAGGCAATCAAGAACTATAAGGAGAATAAAGAAAAATGAGTCAAAAAGTAAAATGCGGTATCTGTGAAACCGTCGTCGAGGGCGAGGACTGCCAGCTAATGGCCACAATCGTTGACGAGGAAGGGAAGGAGACCAAGGTCTGCTGCCACCACATCACAGATGGCAATAAGTAATTCCCCCTGTTTTTTCAAAAAACCCTGTCAAGTGTTGTTTACATTTGACCTCTAGATCATAGCATCGATTTTAACTTAAATAGAGTGGTTTTAGTTCGTAGACACACATTAAACACTCATCCTATATATAGAAAAGAGTAAAGATAATAAAGCAGCGGAGCCAAGAGTTGCTTCAAGGAGTACTTAATTTGGACAAGGAAAGGCTAGCGGCCCGAATAAGTCTGATATTCAATGCTCCATTAATAATGTTAGTCACTTTCATACCACTGATAATGATCTACGGTCAGGGAAACAATTGGAACCTGTTCTTCATCACGAGTGCATTCGGGTGCTTTTTGCCCATGGTCAGTGTCTTCGCGTTCCTAAAGTTCGGCGTCATCAGCGATTTCTATGCCTCCAACAAGGACGAACGTTTCTTCCCCTTCATGACCACCATCGGCAGCTACCTTATCGGCCTAGTGTTGCTGATATACAATGGCTCACCAGCACCCGTGACGGCTCTTATGGCGTCGTACATAGTCAACGGCCTAGTCATGGTGTTCATCACGTTGAAATGGAAGATAAGCATCCACGCCTCGGGCATCGCGAGCCCCATCATGGCGCTGATATTCTTCCTTGGGTCAAGCCTAATCCCATTGGTTGTCTTGGTTTTACCCGTTGCTTGGGCGCGACTTGAGCTGAAGGCACACAGCAAGTGGCAGCTCACCATGGGGGCCCTTGTAAGCGGCATACTGACATGGATTCAGATGGCGTTATACACTAACTATATCTTCCTGATGTAGAAAAAAGGAAAAAAAATTATTCCTTGATTTTCTTGGCGACCTTTACACCGAAATCATAGGCTGCTTGCCATTCGTCATCGGTTGGCTTGAACGCGGTGTCTATGTCGCATTCCATGATTTCGATGCCAGCGAGATGCATCTGCTCCTCCACCAGTTTCTTGGCGCCGCCAGCCCAGCCATAACTACCGAAGCCAGCTCCGAACTTGTTCATTGGCTTGAGTCCTCTCATGTAGGCTAGGAAGCTAGCCACAGGAGGGAATATATTATTGTTCAGCGTGGGACTTCCGACTAGGACCGCATTTGCCTCCTGAATGGCTGCCATCACGTCGCTTCTGTGACGGGCTGTCAGGTTGAAGACCTTGCAATCGACGCCTTCTGAACCTATCCCCTCGGCGATGGCGTAGGCCATGTTCTGAGTGCTCTGCCACATTGAGTCATACGCGATGACTACCTTTTCCTTTGTCTCGCCTGCAACCCAGCTGACGTACTTCGCCATGATATCTCCGATATCCTTTCTCCAAATGACTCCGTGGCTTGGCGCGATCATATCAATGTCCACGCCCTCCAGTGCCTTCAACGCCCTCCCGACGCTCCTGCCGAGTGGCATCAATATGTTTGCGTAATAGGTCAACGCCTCCTGCCCTAACTCGTCCTGGTCAACCTGGTCGTTGAAGCGCCCCGCTGACGCTATGTGCTGGCCGAAGGCGTCGTTGCTCAGAAGGAGCTTGTCCTCGGGGATGTAACTCACCATGCTGTCAGGCCAGTGAGCCATGGGTACAGGCACAAACTTAAGGGTCTTGCCGCCCAGTTTGACATCGGACATCTCCCTGGTCGTTGTGATGGGGATTTCTCCATAGTACTTTTTGATGATCTTTTCCCCATGAGCGGTTGCGATGATCTCGGCCTGGGGCGCCTCTTCCTTATGGAACCTTGCCAGACTCCCCGAGTGGTCAGGCTCAGCATGGTTGCTTATGATGTAATCGATCTTCGCTGGGTCCACTATCTCCTTGATGTGCCTGAGCATGGTGTCGTAGAACGGTGCCTTCACGGTATCGACAAGGGCTATCTTGTCAGATACAAGCAGGTACGAGTTGTACGTCGTGCCCCTGTGGGTAATATAACCGTGGAAGTTCCTGATGTCCCAGTCTACCGCTCCCACCCAGTAGACGCCCTCTTTTAGTTGGATCATAATATGTTCGATCCAACGGTCCACACGATAAAAGGGTAACTCTCTATTGTCAAGGTTCATAATCCACGGATTATTATCAATGGTTATGATGGTTTCAAAAAAGACGAGCGTTATAGTCCTCGTCATAGTCGCGTTTTTAGCCGTAGCTGCAGCGATTTACACACCTGCTCTATTCCAGACTGGCACATATGGCGATGTCTCAGTCAGTGAGGCTTATGACCTGATCCAGAACGAGCCCGGATTAGTGGTGCTGGACGTCAGGACTCAGACCGAGTACGATGAGGGACACATCGAGGGTGCGATTCTCATCCCGGTAGCCGAGCTTCCAGACAGGCTCAACGAGCTGAGCGAAGACGATGTGTTGCTGGTTTACTGCCGAACGGGTAACCGGAGCGGTACTGCCATGGCGATCCTAGGGGAGAACGGCTTCTCAAAGGTATACCACATGCATGAGGGCATCAGCACGTGGATAGCCGAGGGTTTGCCTGTAGTTTGAGTTAGTTTATTAAAAGCCGCAACATCTTTTGCGGCATGGATCTACCCCAGCTTGACCTGGTCTATATCAGCTTCGCCATTTTCATTGTGGCAACTGTTTACCAGTACATGCGGCCCAAGGAGAAGCGCAATTATACGAGCGTCAAGGTGGCCGAGGCGTACGATTTGATCAAAGAGGATAAGGAAATCTATATCCTGGATGTCAGGAAACGGGACGAGTACAGGAACGGGCACTTGAGAACCGCCAAGAACATCCCGCTGGATGACATTGACAAGCGCATCAGCAAGGTACCAATGAACAGGAAGGTGTTGGTCTACTGCAGGACAGGGGCAAGGAGCGTCAGAGCCATCAGGCGGCTTGAGGTGGCGGGGCACCCAAGGCTATTTCACATGCACGAGGGCTACAGAGGCTGGAAAAAAGCGGGCCACCCGACGACTGAACGGTAGTCAAACCCTTATTCTACGAGCCATTTGTATACGGGAGCCCAAGCATGGAACTGGCAGCATCGACTCTACACCTCCTGGACAGGCCTCTAGAGGCTATACTGGACCAGTTGGTCACGCTTGATGTCAACAGGATTGAGCTTGCCGACAGCGGGAACCATGCGTTGAACCCGAAGCGGGTTGAAAGGCTTCTTGAGTTCAAGTCAAGCTACGATATCGAGTTCAGTATACACGCGCCCTACGCGGACACAAACCTCTCTGCCGATGACGACCTCATCAGGGAATGGATACTGAAACGCGTCAGAGCGTCCATCCGGTTCGCCTCCGAGCTTGACTCAAAGTGCCTGGTCCTTCACCCCGGCTGGACCACGGCCACGGAGCCATTCATGCGGGGTAGGTCATGGGGACTCAACATCAGGAGCCTCAGGTGGCTCCAGCGGTATGCCGGTGACTACGGCGTCGAGGTACTTCTGGAAAATGTACCTAACCCTACTCCATATCTTCTTGTGAGTCTTGACGATTTCAGGCTTTTCGACGAGGAGATGACGCCGAGTTTGGGATATGTCCTGGACATCGGCCACTCGAACCTGCTTGGCGAGACCCAGGGCTTCATCGACGAATTCGGGCCAAAGATCAAACACGTTCATGTTAGTGATAACGAGGGAGAGGCTGACAGCCACCTCCCCATAAGCGAAGGGACAATCGACTGGGAGAAATCAATTGACTCACTAAAAAACATAGGCTTCAACGGCTGGGTCGTGATTGAGTCCTACAGCAAGGTCACAGAAAGCATAGAGTACCTAAAACGCCTTCTTTAACGGCACATCGAGCTCCATGAAATCGTAAGCCACTATCACGTTTTCAAATATCTTCTTCGCCTCAGCTAGCACAGCATTGGGCTCCGGGTACCTTGAGCTGATATGCGTCAGCACCAAACGCCCTACCCTCGCCTTCTTGCCTACCTCTGCTGCCTGGGCCGCGGTGGTGTGTCCGTCCTCCTCCGCCCTATCAGATAACTCGTCCAGGAACGTAGACTCGTGGATCAGGACATCCGCGCCCCTGGCCAGTTCGATGAGGGCATCATTCGGGCTGGTGTCCCCGCTGTACACGATCTTTCTACCGTCCCTCGGGGGACCACAGACCATATCAGGCTTGAATAATACTCCATCGATCTCCACTTCCTCGCCTAACTGGAGCCTGTTCCAAGCCGGCCCTTCGGGTAGCCCCAGCTCCTTTGCCTTCTCCGGGTTGAACTTGCCCGGCCTCGGAGACTCTAACAGCCCGTAGCTCCAGGAGTGGGTCCTGTGGACTGCCTTCACGGCCTCGACCCTGTAGCCCTCCTCCTCGTGGATGACCCCTGGTTCAGTTATCTCGTACATGATGACAGGAAAAACAGGCCCTCCGAGTGACTCCGAGAATGCCTTGACGAACCTGACCAGCCCCTCGGGGCCATATACATGTAGCGTCTCTTCCCGTCTCAGGAGGCTCATTGATTGGAGCAACGCGGGGAGCCCCAGAACGTGGTCGCCGTGGAGGTGGGTTATGAACAACCTCATAGGACGCTGGAACCCGATCCCTGCCTTCACCATCTGTCGCTGGGTGCCCTCGCCACAGTCGAACATCAGCAGCTCCCTGCCACGCCTGATTACAACGCCTGATGCCCCGCGATCCTTTGATGGCATGCTTCCACCTGTTCCCAGAAAAGTGATCCTCATGCACTTGTTCCTCGCATTAGAAGAGATAAACGCGTAGGATATTAAAAAATGAAATCAAGCAAACGATACGCAAATGTTCCATAAAATGTGGGAGGGTGGAGGATCACCAGATATTGGTACCGTCCTTGCGCAAGAGCCTCTCCCAGTCATCCTTATGCAATTGCTGTATCTCCTGGATGCTGTCTTCGTCTAGGTGCCTGAACCTGCGTTGAGGTTTCAGGTACTCCGCGACCGGTTTGAACTCCCTGGGCTTGTAGCTGATCTTAAAGTCCCCATTCTCGATCTCGTAGAGTGGCCAGATACCTGTCTGGACCGCCAGCCTCGATAGCTCAATGGATTTCGATGGGTCGCTTCTCCAGCCCGTCGGGCAAGGCTCCAGCACGTGGATGTACTTGAATCCCTTGATCTCCTTGGCTTTCCTGATCTTTCTCACCATGTCCATATGGAACGCCGGTGTGACCGTTGCCACGTACGGGACATAATGGTAGTTCATGATCATTGGCAGGTCCATTTTCTTGGTGGATTTACCCATTGGGGTGGTCCTCGTCCAGGCGTTATATGGAGTGAGATCGCTCTTCTGGACGCCCGTGTTCATGTAAGCCTCGTTGTCCAGGGTGAAGAAGATCATGTTATCGTTCCTCAATGCCGCTGCGGAGAGCTTCCCGAAACTTGTGTTCGATGCTCCCCCATCACCCGCCATAGCGATCACCGTGATGTTCGTCCGTCCCTGCGCCTCAAGAGCTTTGACGATACCTGTTGCACCTGAAGCAACTCCCGAGTGGTGGAGGCTGTAGAGTGGCACCGTTCTGGGCGATCCGCCTCCACATCCTCCTCCGCCGAACTGGATAACGTTCTGGCCTAGGACGTTGTATATGATCCTGTGGATAGTAGGTCCCGAGCAGCCCGGGCACGTAGTTCCTCCGGGGAGGATTATGTTATTTTCTTTCAATGCCATCAAATCACCTCATCAATTGTATCCATTCTACTTCCTTCTCGACCTTTTTGGTCTCAGCGGTTTTCAGGACCTTGTTGGCCATGTACCTGAAGTCGTCGTATGTTACGTCCCTCCCACCTATTCCAGCGACGAACCCAATCAAGGGCGGTCGTTCATCTAGATGATAGAGAGCACGAGACGTCTCGATGGCTCCTATGGCACCTCCTGAGGCTCCTCCGTGAGAAAAGTTCCTATCCACGAATCCTATTGCCTCAACCCTCTTGCCAATCTCCTTCAGGTCCTCAGTTGGGAATGGCCTGAATGATCGGAGCTTCACGAGCCCGATGGGTTTTCCTTCCTCCCTCATCTGGTCCACCACCACCCTCGCGGTGCCCGTCATGGAGCCCATAGTAATGAGGACTCCCTTAGCGTCCTCTGTCCTGTACTCCTCGACAAGACCGTTGCCATAGCTTCTACCAAACTTCTTTGCGAAATCGGCGTTCACCTCGGTGATGACCGTTTTTGCCCTCTCCTGAGCCTCCTCGATCTGGTATCTGAGCTCAGTCTCTAATCCTCTGTAAGAGGGGCTCCCGGGGGCCATATCTGGCTTCATCGTGGGATCCAGATAGAAGTGATCGGGCTTGTATTTTGGTAGGAATTCATCTACCTCCTCTTGTTCAGGCATGTCCACTGGGCTTGCGTTAGCCGAGAGGACGTATCCGTCGAGGCAGACGTGGATCGGAAGTAGGACCCTCTTATCTTCGGCGATCTTGTATGACTGGATCGTCGTGTCTAGGACCTCTTGGGATGTCTCGCAGTATAGCTGAAGCCACCCGTTGTCCCTCTGAAGGAGGGAGTCACTGTGGCTGCACTGGAGGCTCCCGGGGTTCGATATTGACCTGTTGCAGATCACCATAACAAGAGGAAGCCTGCTCCCAGGTATCATCCAGAGGACCTCCTCCATATGTACGACTCCCTGAGAAGCAGAGGCAGTGAACGTTCTCGCCCCCGCTGCGGCGGCGCCTGCCACGATACTCAGGGCAGAGTGCTCGTTCTCCACCGTTACGTTTTCACATTGAATCTCGCCCTTTGCGTGCATTTCAGCCAACCCGTTGATCAGCGTAGTGTTGGGCGTGATGGGGAAGATGGCCATTACATCTGGCCTTGAGAGTGCCACTCCATGGGCAGCCGCGTCGTTTCCGTCAAGAATCTTGTATGTTCCCATTATTAATCACCTCAGTGGTTAACCCACCAATACCTCCCGTTCCATTACGATCGCGTCTACATTACATTCGTTTTCGCAGATCCCGCACCCCTTACAGTAATCCATGTCGAACTTGATACCTCCATCAGTCATCTCGACACACGCCTCGGGGCAGTAGATAACGCATAAACCACACTTTGTGCATTTTTCGTTGTCCACCACGGGCATGAAGCTCCTCCAGCCCCCGGTGTGCGTTTGGGGCCTGACCGACACGGCCAGCCCGATTGGTATGTCCTTGTACTTTATTTTTGAGCTCATTTTATCACCTGTCCTCCCATTTCACATTCTCATATCCCAGCTTTGCAGCCTCGACGTTCATCTCCCCCATTCTGCCTGGGAATCTCGTCATAATTGGGTTGAAAAGGGACTCCAGCTTGACGACCTCTGTGGCGGCGCTTATTGCCCCAAGCATGATAGTGTTTGTCACTGGAATGGCTCTCCTCCCGAAGAGCTTCTCGGAGATAGCCGTTGCATCGACCGTGGCGACGCGAGACAGATTGACCGAGAGATCGATGTCCTCTGGGGCCTCTCTGTCGTTGATGATCGCCTTTCCCCCTTCCTTTAACCCGGCTGTGATGTTAACTATCTTGCCCAGCCCCTCATCTAGAACGATAATCCAATCTGGTTCCGTGATGAAGTTTGTCTGCCTGATCGGGTTGTCGTCGAGGCGCATATAGGCAAGGACTGGAGCGCCTCTCCTCTCTCCACCGTAGACGGGGATCTTCTGCCCCCATTTTCCTTCTGTCAATGCCGCTTCAATGAGGACAAGCGCGGCTGTGATGCAGCCCTGCCCTCCTCTTCCGTGAAACCTTACTTCAATCAATAGAAACTTCCTCTTTATAACTGATAAATAGCTTTAGTGTGTACGCATAAAAAATGCTCGACCCTTGCATTTTAGGCCCAATCGTCGACAGTATTATATCCGACGGAAAGTAAGACCTATTTTCATGGAGAAAATACTTGAAGACATCAGAGTACTAGACCTAACCCATGCATGGTTCGGTCCCTACTGCACCATGCTATTCGCAGGCCTCGGCGCTGAGGTCATAAAAATAGAGCCCCCATGGGGTGCCCTTGGCCGGATGGGCCCAGGAGCTATGGTCCAAGGAGCGAGTACCTCGTTCTACGCCCTGAACAACAACAAAAAGGACCTAGCCATCAACCTCAAGAGCCCAGAGGGGCTTGAAATCTTTAAAAATCTGGTGAAAAAATCTGATATAGTAATCCAAAACTTCCTCCCGGGTACCATGGAGAGAATGGGACTCGGGTACGACGTGCTGAAAGAATTGAACTCCAAGATTATCTACGCAGCCCTATCCGGGTTCGGCCAGACAGGCCCCTACAAGTCACGGCCGTCTTTCGCCCCCATCGCGGAGTCGATGAGCGGCCACATATTCCAGACGGGAGAATCGGCTGACCCCGATGGTCCTCCCCTTGGTATGGCGGGAGCCTACGGGGACTTGGGTCCGGCGTTGTGGGCAGCGTCCAGTATTCTCGCAGCATTACGATACCGGGACAAGACCGGTAAGGGTCAGATGCTCGATGTCGCCCAAGCAGACTGTATGGTCTCGCTGAACACGGTCGCAGTCACCAGCTACAACATGTTGGGTATGAGCATGCGAGAGTACCGGGAAAAATACCCCCAAGCGAGAGGAGGGATAGGCGGGATCACGAAGACCAAGGACGGGTATATCTACATAGCCGGCTTCAGGCCACGTGCTGTCGAGAAGATGAAACTGCAGCTGGGCATTGAAGAGTTGACCAGCGACATTATCAAAGAACTAGTTTCCGATAAGACCAATGCTGCCGCCTTGGAATACCTGCTGGGGTTCGGCGTACCCGTTGCTGAGGTCTACTCAGTGAAGGAACTGGTGAATGACCCACACCTCATCGATAGGGGGATGTTCACCGAGGTTGAGCACCCAAAGGCCGGGTCCATCAAAGTGACAAACTTCCCTGTAAAGTTCTCCGAAACTCCCGGGGAGATTCATTCCGCGACTCCATTACTAGGGCAACACAACGAGGAGATTCTGTCAACGATCCTTGGGTACTCTACTGAGCAGATTCAGAAACTTGAGAAACAAGGGGTCATTACGGCCGACAGGTCTGCCTAAAATCTTCAGCTAACCAAACATATTTGGTCTTTCCTAGGCTTTTCTCCGCCGATTATTGATAACTGTGTCATGTCTGATTCGTCTGACGCCCCGTGCTGGTGCATAGTGTTCGCAGGGATGAAGACAATGTTTCCTGGGACGAGCTTGATCTCTTTGCCCTCGGAAGCGATTATTCCATTTCCTGAGATTATCCATGCGTACTGGTCCTGGGTGTGGGCACTCCAAGGCCTCCGGATACCGAGAGGAAACCTGACGATTGATACGCCAAGGCCGTGTGTGTCGGTAGATGCGTTTGAAAACCTATCAATGAGCGCCTCTTCTGCGCCTTCTGCGGGTAAGTTTGTCTCCGGTTTGATTACCTGGATCCCTAAAGTCGTCATGCATAGGGTACCAGATGGTCTGGATAAAGCGTTTTCCAAACCAGAGGTCTCAGATGTACACATGCCTGATCGAGGATCGAGCCTACCCCGCTATCTCTTTTATCAGCTTCAGGTGGTTACCGCCAAGAATCTTTGCTATATCCTCTTTCCCGTAGCCCCTCTTCACCAGTTCCATAGTGATATCGGGCATCTTTGATACATCCTCAAGCCCCTTAGGCGTGTACGGGATGCCATCATAGTCGCTCCCAAGGCCAACGTGGTCTGGTCCTACGAGTTTAACGATGTGATCGATGTGGTCAACAACTCCCCCGAGGGTAGCATCTGTGGGATGGACAAAAGGTGGCGCAAAGTTCATGCCCATGACGCCGCCTTTCCCAGCCATAGCCCGGATCATCTCGTCGGTCATGTTCCTTGGGTGGTCGCAGACGGCCCTGGAGTTGCTGTGGCTCGCTATCACTGGGTTCTTTGTGTGCTCCATTACGTCCCAGAATCCCTCGTCGTTCAGATGGCTGATGTCAATGATCATCCCCAGTCTGTCCAGCTCCTCAACAGCCTGGACCCCAAGCTCGCTCAGACCCCCTCCGGTCCTCCTGTCCGTGACGCCGTCTGCAAGCTGATTGCGAAGGCTATGGACTAAACCAACCATCCTGACGCCGAGGCGGTGGAATACACCAAGCATCTCGATACGCCCCTCTATGACGTCAGCACCCTCGATGCTCAGCATACCCGATACTTTTCCACGTTTTTTCGCGTCGATGATGCTCCTATAGGATGTCACTGGTTCTAGTTGTGGGATTGACTCGCACTCCCTGTAGAACCTCTCAATCATCATCATGGCAGTCCTGAGAGGGAACGGACGGGTCCTGCTTCTCTCGCTGCTGACGGCGAACACCTGGCACGAGACACCGCCCTCAATCATACGCGGGATATCAAGATGGCCAAGCTCTGATCTCGCATCCATTCCCTCCCGGTAGTCCCACATACTGTCACGTGGCTTTGTGAACTCGCTGAACAGGCACTTTAACGTGTCACAGTGGGTATCTACGACGGTAGACTCTTTGTGAATTGATCGGTAATCCAGGTCAGTCATAGAACTTGATTGGCTCAACGGCTACTTATCGTTAACCTCTCGCGAGAAACCTGTCGACCTCGATGGCCGCCCTGCACCCGCTGCCACAAGCCGTTACCAGTTGCCTGTACTTGTCATCGTTGATGTCACCCGCAACGAAGACACCCTGTTTAGATGTCCTCACGTCGTCGGCAACGATGCCTCCGTTGTCCATCAGCTCAAGCTGACCTTTGAACAGCTCGGAGTTAGGTGTCCAGCCGATGGCAATCAGCACACCATCGGTTTCAATAACCGTCTCCTCACCAGTCAACGTGTCCCTTATCCTGACGCCGCTGACGTAGTCTTCGCCCAGGATCTCCTCCACTACGGCATTGAATCTTATCTTGATCCTCTCGTTCTTCAACGCCTCTTTCTTCAGGTAGTTGCTGGCGGTGAACTCCTTTCCCCTGTGGACTATCTCCACCTCCCTGGCGTACTTGGTAATATCAAGGGCTTCCTGTACCGCAGAATCCCCACCGCCTACTGCAACAACCTTGAGGTCCTCGTAGATGACGGCATCACATGTAGCGCACACGAAGACCCCTCTGCCCATGAAACGCTCCTCGGACTCAAGTCCTAGGAGTCGGTTGTTGGAGCCCGTGGCGATGATGACGCTCTTAGCCACGATGACCTCTTCACCAATCATCAACCTGTACGGGTGCGATGAAAGGTCCACCCCCGTCACGGTCCGTTCATCTATCTCCGCCCCGAACTTTTTTGCCTGAGCGGTCATCTTTTCAACCAGATCAGGACCCGTGATTGATTCAGGGAATCCGGGGTAATTCTCGACCTGGAACGTCAAGGATATCTGACCCCCGATATTGGATCCTGTGAACAAGATTGTCTTCCTCTTTGACCTTCCCGCGTATATCGCAGCGGTGAGCCCTGCCGGTCCCCCTCCTATGATGGCTATGTCGTACAACTTTACTCCTCTTCCAGAGGTGTTGCCATGAGGCAGTTTTCAGCGTTATCCACCAGAGCCCGTATCTCGTCCGTGAAATCATCCGGCCGCCTTGAACCAATAATCTGACCAACGGGTCTGCCTTGGCAGTAGAGGATGAACGTTGGGGTGCTCCTGACGCCTCCCCTGATGGCGAACTTCCTGTTCTCTTTTGACTCAAGCAGGTTCATGCGAGTGAACTTTATCTCGTTCCCGAATAACTCCGGCTGCGCCTCGTAGATGGGCTTCATCTGTTTGCACGCGACGCACTTGTGGTGCCAGTACTCAACCATGACTGGGCGTTCCTCCGATTCTACTAGCTCCATCCATTCGCTGCTCTGGATATCAATTGGTCCTGGCATAAAACTCCATGAATTAAACAGTAATGGAGATTTTTAAAGTTAAATTAATACCTGGATAAAACTCATGTTCTTGTCGCTGATTACCATCTCGTACATCTGATTTGGGTAGGGCTTCATGTTGAGGCTCTCCAGTTCCTCTCCCGTCAGTATCAGCGTCAGCTTCTTCTGCTCGTAGGTGGTATCCCCGCTTCCTGGTATGATTCCCTGGAAGCTCTTTGTTACCTGTACCACCATCTGGTTGATCTCGTTTGGCACCTCCGGATTGCTCATCATAACCATAGGCGGCTTGCTCCTAACCTCGACGAACTCAATCTGGAAAGCCTCCCTCTTCTCAGGGTCTTTGACACTGCGAACTGACTGCACCTTCAACCTGATTTTACTACTTATCATTTTGATAGATGCAGTAAACGGTAGTGGGAGAAATAGGTATCGGTTAGATGGTTTTAAGGAAATTAGCGACCAGCTTTGCCACCGAAACCGTCTCGTATATGGACTCGACGCTGTCAGTTGCCACAATCAAGTCTGCCCCAGCATTCTTGAGCTTCTCGTTGGCCCCCGGTACAGGCAGAGCATGGGTGCAAACGGCTGCAACCTTTCCTGCACCCTGGTCCTTTAGTCCCTGTATGGCCCTTGCCATGGTACCCCCGCTACTGATTATATCATCGAAGATAACCACGTCCCTCCCCTCTAGATCCAGGTTCTTGACCTTCATAGTGGTCTTGCCCGTGTACCTGTCGCGCACCTTCATGAAGAAAGAGAAACCTCCACCCATGACCTTGCTGACCTTCTCCACCAGCTCCGACCTCCCCAGGTCTGGGGATAGGCTATACGCCCCCTTGTATGTATTCTCCTTCAGGTAATCAGCTAGATAGAAGATCGCCGTCAGGTTGTGTATCCGCATCTCGTGCTCTTCGCTGATCTTATTGAGGGCCGTTTCGTTGTGGACATCTATAAGGACCGTGTCGTTCACCCCGGCCGACTCAAGCAGGTCGAGTATGATATCAAAGCTCATTGCCTCACCATCAAGGAACCGCTTGTCCTGCCTCGCGTAGGCAAGGTATGGAATAACTGCAATAATTCTGGACGCGCCCAAGTCTTTTGCGGTCCTGGCCATGATAAGAAGCTGCATCAGCTTTCTGTCCGGGTTCGGCGCGGTGGTCTGGACCAGCACAACAACTTCGCCCTTGACTGACTCTGGGAAACGAATGTACGTCTCCCCGTCTGGGAATAAACGGTGGCTTAAAAGTTGAGGCTCAAGACCAAGCTCTTTGGCAATGGCCTCACCGAGAACGACGGAGGCCGGCCCAGGACTTATGATCATACGGTGCAGAGTATCTAGTCTCTGGTAATTAAGTAACACTGTTGTCTATTATGCAACTAAATACAGTATTCCAGCAGCTATTACGGTGGCACCCCATGCGTACTTGTTCCACTTGATGATTTTTGCTCCGTCGAAGACACCGATGGGGATCAGGTTGAACAGGGCGAGGCTGGAGTTTATTCCCATACCCACGTTGGCTAATGCCCCCCAGTATGATTGAGGAGCTGTGAACAGGCTCATAGCGAAAAACAGAATTCCCAGAACAATGTTGGTGACAGGGCCCGACAACGCCACCTTCCCGTAGTGGCTCCAGCTAGCGATGTTGCCGATCATCACGGCACCTGGGGCTATGATCTTAAACGGTGATATCAGCGAGAGCAGCGTCATCATCAGCCCCTGCTGGTTTATCTTGAACTCGGCCCAGTACCCTAGCATCTGCGCCGAGAACTTGTGGGCCAGCTCGTGGAGTATGAACGCCATCCCGTAAACTAGTACGACCCCCATCATGAAGATAGGGTCAGTGAAAAAGAGCCTCCAGTAGCTTGATAGCATGATTAATAGGATAACCCCTAGCCCGATACCAAGGTCCCTGAGCTCGTTCTGTCCGAAAAGACCATACCTGGTGGCCCGCCTTGTTGGCGTGTAGCTGTAACCCGTTGCCGTGAAACCGCTGCTACCTGTAGTTGACCTGCTCTGCTGGTATGACCCGGTGCAATCATGCATCTCGGGCATCCTGTGCTCTGAGCAAAAATAACTACCGCAGTACCTGCAGCGGAACGGCATGTACTCTTCTTTCCCGCAGAGATCGCAACTGACCATTTGTGATAACGGTTCTGGTAACGCGGCGTGACGTATATATGATACGGAGTAGAGTGCTATGCCTCCTCATAACGGTTAATTCTCAAGTTTTATTATCCCATCTCGACTCTCATTAATCGATTTTATGAATGAAGACCATTTCAAAATGAATACTGGGCTTGACCTCCACGAGCAGTACATGAAGTACCACCCGCAGGAGCTCACCGAGTTCGAAGACGAGATGCCAAAATACTGGGGAAAGAAGTGGAAAGCTAACACAACAATAGGCAAGCTGAGAACCGTGCTCCTCCACAGGCCGGGAAAAGAATTCCTGAGCGTCGGGACGCCAACACCGTGGCCTCCCCACAGCAGCGACCTCGGGGCGTGGAGAATGAGCTGGAAGCCAAATGATCTAACGAGGCTCAATGCTGACTACGAGACACTTGCCAAGGCGTACAGAGACGAGGGAGTAGAGGTGGTTGAGAGGAAACCTGACCCTTACGACCCGCCATATCAGGTCAAGAGCATCTACACCGATGATGTATGTCACCCGGCGGTATATGGCCAGGTTATCCTCCGAATGTATGACAGCATCAGGAAGGGGGAGGAAGTCCCCACGTTCCAGACCCTGGCTGAGATCGGCTGTCCAGTTGTTGGGATGATCACGGGTAACGGCATGGTCGAGGGGGGAAACGTTGGCTGGCACGACGAGAAACATGTCCTGGTCACCGTCCACTACCCGAGAGCCAACACAAGCGACACCGGTGTATGGAGGGCAAACGACTCGGGAATGGAGCAGTTCAAAAGCATAGTCAAGGCACAGGATCCAGAGGTTGATGTTAGGGTCCTACCCGGATGGGGGCCAAGGCCACAGCTTACCCACTACTGCATGGTGGACAGGCACCTATCGGTTGCGAACCCCAAGTGGCTTGACCCGTTCCTGCTGGATTGGCTTAAGGCCGAGATGGACTGGAAGTTCCACGTACCTCCGAACGATATCTGCAGGATTGACCAGGGGACGCCCGTCGGCCCCGAGACCGGTGTGGTGCTTGAACCAATGAAGATACTGGTCCCATCAGGAGTGCCCAAGGCCACAAAATGGTTTGAGAGTATCGGCGTTGATGTGGTCGAGGTCGATATCCCTACCCTGGTTTGGCCTATGAACAGCGGGTCAATCCATTGCGCCGCTGGGTCCCTCCGGAGGGACCCGGAGCCAAAGGACTAGCCCTTCTTTTTCTTTGGATAATATCAAAAGGGGCTCACAGCATGAATTTACCTGTGAGTCACAGTGAAGATAATTGATCTAGGTAGCGGAAAGATAAGGGCCATTATAGCAAGTGAGTTCGTGGCGAGCGTAGATGGCGAATGGCAAGATAAGTGAAAGAGGTGTGCTGAAGCCCGAAAGTCATGCAAGGAGCAAAGAGTTCACTATATGTGTGATATCCGAGCTGGGGACGAGTGGGATATAGTTAGAGGAAGTGGAGTAAGACCTAACACAGTTCATTGCCCTCCCTAAGTTAGCTGTCTAGGGGAAATATAAAGTACAGATTGGTGTACTTTGAACCATGAACGTCGAAGATGCGTTGAGTAAGCGCGGTGAGAAGAGTTACGGTTTCATCGAGGTTGGCAGGACTAGCGTGAGCACGTATAGAATACCGGTTGTTGTTATCGCGGGAGCGAAGTCAGGTAAAACCGTTGGGTTCCTTGGTGGGACACATGGTACAGAATACGCCAGTATTGAGGGGTTGATCAGGGCTACGAAGGAGCTTGACCCATCTGAGATGAGTGGAAACGTCATCGCTGTCACTATTTTGAACGGCCCCCATTTCGAGCACAGGTCAGCATTTCTGAGTCCCATAGACCAGCTTAACCAGAACAGGCAGTTCCCCGGTGACCCAGAGGGGACGTTGAGTAAAAGGACGGCCCATGTGGTGTTCCAGGAAGTTGTGTCAAGGTGCGACGCGCTCGTGGATCTCCACGGCGGTGATATCGGAGAGGACATTGACAGCATGGTTATTGCGGGTGGAGGAGGCGGTGAGGAAGTGGAGAAAATGGCCATTGATATGGCCTGTTGTTTTCCTACAGAATACGTCAGCCAGCTACCTGCATCTGTAAGCGGTTTGACCATGACGGCACAGAAGGAGTACGGTATCCCCTGCGTTACTAGCGAGGCCGGAACACCGTACCCAGTTCGGGAGCGGCACATCCAGTTCCACTATGAGGGAGTCATGAACATACTCAGGTACTTCAAAGTGCTACCGGGTGAACCGACTCTAGCAAACGCTGCCCTTAACCCCAAGGGATACAGAATAAAGGCGTCAAACGCAGGAATCTGGCACGGCTTCCACGAGCTAGGGTCTAGGGTCAAGAAGGGAGAGCGGGTAGGTGAGATCACCGACCTGTTCGGGAACGTGCTTGAGAGCCATAAGGCTCCTGAAGATGCAAAGGTAACGTTCCTGAGGACCTTTTACTCGGTGAACCACGGCGAGGCTCTTATCGGTCTAACTGTGATTGACTAGCCTTTTTCCCAAACCAACCTGGGCAATCAACACGATTCCCAGCATTATGGATAACATCGGGTAACCGGGTATCTCGTTTTCCTCAATCGGTTCAGTCGGGTCAGTTCCTCCCGTTAACTCCCTCCATTGACCTGAGCTGTCCAGTACCCAGAGGTCATCTAAATAGACCTGGTCGACCATACCGCCGAATATTAGTGTGACGTCGTTCACCGGGTCAAAGACGGCAGTGGAGCAAACTCTGGACGGGGGTCGAGTATCTGACTCCACCTGCCTCCATGCCCCGGTCCCCGTATCGAGT
>Ga0209249_1000659_pt1 | contig 40025 bp, 37 predicted proteins | sample SaaInlV_200m_DNA_4_FD_184653 | JGI IMG/M metagenome (GOLD analysis project Ga0209249, IMG submission 184653) | Marine microbial communities from expanding oxygen minimum zones in the Saanich Inlet - SI037_S3LV_200m_DNA (SPAdes) (version 2) | ecosystem: Environmental > Aquatic > Marine >...
ATAAAAATATAAACCAATTAGGAATCCATTTCCATAGAAAAACTCAAAATGTCTCAGAATGGAATTTGAAAGAAGAGTTGGAAGATTCGATTAAAGATTTTTCTTCAATAGATTTAATTAATATTGGGGGTGGGATCCCGGCAGAATATAAAAACTTTAGAAAGGAAGTGAAAAATCATATTTTTAATAAAATCAGGGAACTTAAAACATTCTTAAATGAAAAAAATATTAAAATGATAATTGAACCAGGTAGATCGATTGCTGCACCATCGATTAAGCTAGAATGTGAAGTAATTAATGTTTATGATAATAACGTTATTGTGAATGCATCTATCTATAATTCTGCAATGGATACTTTTGTTGCACATATTCGATTATTGGCCGAAAATGAAGTAGAAATTGGTCATTGTTACACCATTAAAGGTTTCACTCCAGATTCCTTAGATATTTTTAGATATAAAGTTTATTTTGATAAGGAATTGAAAGTTGGAGATAAAATTACGTTTTTGAATGCTGGAGCATATAATTATTCAAGTAATTATTTCAACCTAGATAAAGTTGAAACAGAAATAGTTTTATAAATATCAAATTCTCTTTTTAATTAATGGATTATAATAAACTTAAATTTAAATGTGGTATTGAAATTCATCAACAATTAGAAACTAATAAATTGTTTTGCTCTTGCCCTTCAAAATTGAGGAATGATCCACACGATATTTCTATAAAAAGAAGATTGAGGTCTGTCCCTGGAGAAGGAGGGGAAATTGATATCGCTGCAAAACATGAAAGAGATAAAGAATTAGAGTTTACCTACGAGGGATATTCGGATAGTACTTGTTCTGTTGAATTTGATGAAGAGCCCCCTCATGATTTAAACAAAAATGCATTAGAAATAACATTAGAAATTTGTAAGATGCTTAACTGTGATGTTGTTAATGAAATTCAAGTTATGCGGAAAACTGTGGTGAATGGAAGTAATACTTCCGGGTTCCAAAGGACCATGTTGGTTGGGCAGGGCGGATATTTAGAAACCTCTCATGGCAGGGTTGGAATTGATAGTGTTTGTTTAGAAGAAGATTCTGCAAGAAGAGTTGGAAAAATTTTGTCTACTAAGACTAACAAAGAAAAATCAATCATTTATAGATTAGATAGATTGGGCATTCCCCTTGTTGAAATTGCCACTTGTCCAGATATAAAAAATCCAACTCAGTGTAAAGAAACTGCAGAAAAACTTGGAATGATTCTTCGAAGTACTGGAAAGGTGAAAAGAGGGATCGGAGTGATAAGGCAAGATGTTAACGTTTCAATAAAGAATGGTGAAAGAGTTGAAATAAAAGGTTTTCAGGATTTGAAAAATATTCCCAAGATAATTGATGGGGAAATTAAGAGGCAATTAAAAATAAAAGTTAAACCTGAAGTCCGTGGCGCTAATCCTGATGGAACAACCACATTTATGCGACCAATGCCGGGTGCATCCAGGATGTATCCTGAAACCGATGTCAAACCAATAATTATTGATAAGAGATTGTTGGATGAGGTAAAAGTTTCTGAGTTGATCGATAATAAAATTTTGGAATATGAAAAACTTGGATTGAATCCATCCTTATCCAGGGGCTTAGTTAAAGCAGGATTTAATTTGGATGATTATCAGTACAATCTAGATATAAAGTTGATTTCGAATATTCTTGTTGAAATTCCGAAAGATATTAAATCCAGATATAAGTTAGAACATGAATTTTGTGAGAATGATTTCAGACTTGTTTTGAATGCATTAGAATTGAAAAAAATCACAAAAGATTCGGTGATTAATATTTTCAAAGATATTGCAGAAGGAAGAAAAATTAATTTGAAAAATTATTCTCCAGTTGATGATTCAAAATTAGAAAAAGAAATTAAAACACTTGTTGAGAAAAATAAAGATTTGAGCATGGGTGCATTAATGGGCGAAGTAATGAAAAAATATTCTGGCAAGGTTGATGGGAAGTTAGCCTCTACTTTAATTGCGAAATATAAGATATAATCATTGATAAGATTTATAATGTGTTTCAGTTTTCAAATTATTAAAATGGAAAATAAAATAGAAAAATTAGTTAAGAATTATCACATAAAAAGGGAAAGTGCGGAACAGGTATTAAATAATACTGATGGCAATTATGATGAGGCTGCAAAATTTTTTGAGCAAATGTATGATAGTAATTCAAGGATAGATATCTTTACTCAGGCATCAATGTATGGGGCACTAGATGAAAATGATTCTGAAGGAAAAAAGAAATTAGATCGGATAATTGGGACACATAAATTTCCAGATAGTGAAATAGAAGAAATGATTAAACATAAATGAGATTTTTTAATCTCATTTAATTAAATAAATTTTATCTTTTTCTATTGCTAATTCCCAGGCATCTTCAATTAATTCTCGAGATTTTTCATATAAAAAAATGCTTCTCTCTAAATCCTCGAAACTGATTTCATCAAAATATTGCCCAATATCTCGATAATATCTTTCATTTGTAAAATTTGCTAGACTTAGATTATATTCCCTTATGGAATTTATTATTACTGGCGAATATTCTACTATGAATTTATCTATTAGGTCCATTTTCTGCTATGAATTCGTCCATTGTTTTCTGTCCAAAACATACATCTTGAAAATCACAATAATTGCATAGGGGAGTTTTCTTTCTTGAATAATCTGAAATATCTTCAGAAATTGTTTGCTCTTGAATAAACTTACATTCTAATTTTGCAAAATCCACCAAATCTTGGTCCACATCCAAGTAATGTTGTTTATGCCTTAGAAAATCTATCCCCACCAATTGCGGCTTTTTTCCATATTTTTCCTCATAGAGTAAAGCATATATCGCAAGTTGTAACCGATACTCCGGACTCATTTTTTCTCTCTTTGAGGTTTTGTAATCCATTAACGATACTTCCCCGTCAATCTCATGAATTGCGTCAATGAATCCCCTTACTTGATGTTCTTCAGATAGAAAATATACTTCTGTTTTTGGTTTAACATGATTGAATCCTTCGACTAGGCCTTCTTTTTCAACTTTTGGGCCCAGGATTTTCATAAAATTTCTAAACCAATTGTTCACCATATAAAGAGATTCTCTGAAATAAAATTCTAATTGTTCCGGAGTCATCCCAATTCTGTCTAACTCTTTTTTTTCTGCTGTCCATTTTTGTTTGAATAGACTTTGTAATAGTGTTTTTAACTCGAATTCGTAATATTCTTTGTCCATGTTGGAAATGTCTATCTTGAATAAGTCTTCCAGTGCCTCATGAACTATTTTTCCTCTTTGTAAATGGATTGATGGCACCTTTTGTGCCAACTTTAGAATATATTGATAGTAATACTTTCTTTGACATTGTTTGAAAGTATTTATTGAACTTGGACTTTGTATTCTTTGGGCCATGTATATCAAATGTTTGATCTTATTTTAAAGATTGTCCCAATTGATTATATATATTCTAGGAAAAAGTATTTAAATAGAAAAAATAAAAATTAGGATAGGAGGGTGATATTTAATGGTTAAGAAAAAAGGGATGGGTTCTAGGGCTAGGTCTGGATTAATTTTTGCAGGAATAGTTTCATTAATATTGGGCTGGGCATTATGGAGCGCGATATTGACATTAGAACAACTATTTGCATTGCTATTGTTCATAGCTGGATTTTCTAAAATCTTTTGGGGAATTTTTGCTAAATAAACGGAGGTGAAAAATGGTTGCTAAAAAAAGAAAAAAAGTTGTTAAAAAAGAAAGTAATACTTGTGCAGTAGGTTGTCATTCTGGCAAAGGTGCTTTTGCATTTAGAGGCATAATATCAATATTATTAGGTTTGATTTTATGGTTCGGGTATTTGAATCTTACACAAGTTTTTGCAATCGTGTTAATTTTGGTTGGTATCAAAAAATTACACTATAGCACATCGGCTTGTTAATTTTTTTTTATTTTTTTTTATTTTTAGAAAGATTTAAGTATGAATTGTTTTGATAAGGAGAATATAAAATGACAGAAATAAATCAAATATATAAATGTCCGACATGTGGGAATCTCGTTGAAATTTTGCATAGTGCGCCAGTTCCATTATTTTGTTGTGGTAAGCCGATGATTGAAATGAAGGAAAATAATGAGGATGCTGCAGAGGAAAAACATGTCCCCATAATTGAAAAAATAGAAAATAGCATCCGTGTTAGGGTTGGATCAATCGATCATCCAATGGATGAAGATCATTACATAGAATGGATTGAGTTATTAACAGAGGATAGAGTTTATAGGAAACAGCTTAAACCTGGGCAAAATCCAGAAGCAATATTTGATAATGTGGATTCTAGTTTCGGAGTAAGAGCATATTGCAATCTACATGGATTATGGGGAGACTCATAATCTTATATTTTTACTATGTCAAACATAGATAAGATATATTTTATTCTGAATAAGGAAGTTAAAAATTATAACGTTCCGGTTGTTGATTTAATTAAAGTAAAAACTGAATCACCATTCAAAATTTTAGTTGCCACCATTCTTAGTGCTAGAACACGGGATGAAACTACTGTAAAGGTTTGTGAAAAACTATTTAAGAAAGTTGAAAACTTCAAGGATTTGAAAAAATTAAACTTGAAGCAAATTGAAAAGCTAATTTATCCAGTGGGTTTTTATAAAAATAAATCAAAACAATTAAAAAAATTGCCAGGAGTTATTTTTGAGGAATTTGATGGGAAAATTCCTGAAGAAATTGATGATTTAATTAAATTGCCAGGTGTCGGGAGAAAAACTGCCAACCTTGTTAGAATTTCTGCATTTGATAAATATGGTATTTGTGTTGACACCCATGTCCACAGAATTTTTAATAGAATTGGATATCTTAAAACCGATACTCCTTATGAAACCGAGATGAAACTACGTGAAAAATTACCAAAAAAATATTGGAAAAGAATTAATTATTTATTGGTTTCCCATGGTCAAAATACTTGTTCACCAATATCTCCATTTTGCAGTAAATGCGTTATAAAAAAATATTGTAAACGAAATAATATTAATAATTCTAGATAATTAGAACAAATCTTCAAAATTCAAATTCATTTTTTTTGCTGCCCTTTTTAATTTCTTTAAGGACATCGTTTCAATTTGGCGAATTCTTTCTCTTGTCAATTTTAATTCATCACCAACTTCTGCCAATGTACGTGCGTTTCCAGATTCCAGTCCAAATCTGTCATCTATAATTAGTCTTTCTTTTTCAGTTAATTTTGCGGTTTTTAATAATTTTTCAATTATCCCTGCTTGGTGAAAATTCATTTGTCCATCCATCTCCTGCTGAGGATCGTAAGAAATGGTATCTAATAATGTGGAATGGTCATTATCTCCTTGATAATCTAAACTCAAGGTATCTCTCAATCTTTCATTAATTTGCATTTCATTTACTTTTTTTAGTTTTTCTTCAATTCCTTCTGAAATTTCTTCTGAACTTGGCGCCCTTAGATTTTCATTCACAAAATTATCTGTGAATAATTTTATTTTTCTTTCTAGATCACTTGCATGCACTGGTAACCTAATATGTCTAGATTGATTCGAAAGGGTCCTACGCATTGAATGATCTACCCACCATCCTGCATAAGATATAAACTTTGAATTTGAAGAATGATTTGGATCATACATATCTGTTGCTTTCTGATAAAGTTTCAGGCTGCCCTCTTGGATTAGATCCAATATATCTACATTCCTGCCGGCAAATTTTCTAGCTTTTGCAATTACAAATGGTAAATTCGTGATTGCTAATGTTTCCCTTGCAGAATTAATTTTAGATTCTATTTCGTCATACTCTAATTTTAATCTTTCTCTGGATTTAATTGATAAATTTTTATCGTTTAGGGACTTTGCATAAATTTTTGAAATGGATTTATTGTATGTGATTGATTCTGCCAAATCCTTTTGCTCACAATCATCCAATATTCCGCCATATCTAGCGATATCCCTTGAATATGTTGCAATAATACTATCTTTATCCATTTTTAGTATTATCTAAATTAATTATTTATTTATAAATGTTACTATTTTTACTACTTTTAAGTAATGTTAAATTAAATACATGATTGAGATACCAATTATGAACACCAATAAATTCAACATTGATTTTTTTAAATTTGTTTCTTTTCGAAGTTCAGGGATTAAATCTGATGCAGAGATATAAATGAATCCTCCTGCTGCAATGGGGATCAAGTAATGTGCTATGTTGTTTACAGGTAGCAAAAATCCAATCAGTCCACCTGCCATTGCCGCGAGTGCTGAAATAAAGTTATATGTTAATGCTTTTAATTTTGAAAACCCGCCATGGATCAATACTCCAAAATCCCCTATTTCTTGCGGAATTTCATGAAGAGTTACTGCCAACGTTGTCGTTAAACCAAGTTGTATATTTGTCATAAAACTTACAGCAATAATTAACCCATCTATGAAATTGTGGGCCGCATCCCCAAATAAACTCATGTATGCAAAAGTATGGACCTTGCACTCAACATCATGACAATGTCTCCAATGTAAAATTTTCTCAATTAATAAAAACAATATAAACCCAATTAATAAAAATGTGAATGTGGTCGTGGCAGTGGTTGTTTCTAGAGATTCTGGAATTAAATGTATGAATGCTCCCCCCAATAATGCTCCCGCAGAAAGTGCAATTAAAAAAGATAATATTTTTTTTAAAATTTTAGTTTTTAAAGAAATTGTTATAATTCCAATTAACGATAATAAACTTACAAATAATGTTGCCAATAATATCCAAATTAATGTATCCATTTTAATTATATAACATTACTCCAAAAATAATTACTAATTTCATTATTACCCATAACGAATAGGTAATTATCAATGGTTTTTCTTTGTGAACAATTCCGTATGCTACCCAAGTCAGGGACATTAGGAGATATGCAACCCATGTTAGAACTGAAATTCCTGAAACATTTTGTTCTACATAAATTTTTAATATTTGCGGGATGGTCATTACAAGCCCAAAAATTCCCGCAATATAAATCGCCCTATCTAAAATATTTTTTAAAAAATCTTTACTAGGATAAGGTTCATGCTTGCCCTTTGTCCTTTTTCTTTTTTGAATATGATGTATTCCTTCGTGCATAGGCATTTATTTACAATTATCTTTAAAAGACTATTGGTAGGAAAATTTATAAAGAAAAAAAATAAAATTAGAGTAATGATTAAATGTGTTAAATATTCTGGAAAGAAAACTAGCTCTGTTGAATTAGATAAAGTTAATTTGATTAGAGATCGCGTTTGGGTCAATGTTATATCTCCAAATGAGAAAGAATTAGACAAACTAAAAAATAAATTTAAACTGTATGCTCGAGATTTGGTGGATAGTTTAGATGAAAATGAAATTCCGAGATTATCAACGAGGGACCGATATTCTTTTATTGTTTTTAGATCATTAATTGGGAAAAATTCTGTTCCAGTTGGAATATTTTTAAGTAAAAATTTTATAATTACTATTCATGCTAAACCTCTAAAACCCATATCAACCTTTTTTAAGATAATGTTTACTTCCGAAGGTCCGGAATTCTTTGGGCGGGGAATTGATTTTTTATTCTATAAGATAGTCTCTGAGATGAACCGAAATTTGCACAAGGATTTGAATGATTTTGATGATAAGCTAGATGCGATTGAATATAAAGTTTTAAAAAATAAAATGAATAATATTAATGAAATTTTTCCATTGAAAAAACAAATATCTCGCTATGGTAGGGCAATTAGTTCAAATTTGGAGATTATAGATAAATTATTGAATAAAACCAGTAAATTTATTGCAGATAAAAATTACATTTTCATAAATAGTGCTCATGTCGAAATTGCTCAAGCAGAAAATATGATCCGTTATCAGGGTGAGAAAATAAGGGGAATTTCTGAAATGCATATGTCCTCGGTTTCTAATAATTTAAATGATGTTATGCGCTCATTTACAGTTTTGGCATCTGTTTTGTTGTTGCCTATGTTGATTTCTGGAATATGGGGCATGAATTTTGCTAAAATCCCCTTCTATAATGATCCAAATGGATTTTTTATACCACTAATATTTATGTTTTTTAGCATAGTATTACTTTTTATATTCTTTAGATATAAGAAGTGGATATAATGCAAAGAGATAAATTTACTAGGAAGGCAAAATATGAAGGTTATTTTGCAAGAAGTGTATATAAGCTAAAAGATATTCAAACTAAATTTAAAGTTATTAGGGCCGGAGATAAAGTTTTGGACCTTGGTGCCGCGCCCGGATCTTGGACACAATATGTTGATGAATTGGGTGCAAAAGTTGATGCTGTTGATGTTAATGAAGTTAAATTTGGCAATTGGATAAAAGTTGATATCTATTCTGATTCATTATTTGAAAAAATTTCAAAAGAGTATGACATTGTTCTTAGTGATCTTGCTCCAAAAACAGTTGGTATCCGCACATTGGATAATGAGGATTCATATGACCTTAGCATGAAGGCATTGGAGATTGCAAAAAAGGTACTTAAAAAAAATGGTAAATTTGTTTGTAAAATATTTCAAAGTGAATTCTCTCCTAAATTTGTTAAAGAGGTTAAAAAAACTTTTTTTACTACAAAAATTGTTAAACCGGTTGGAAGTAGAAAAAGAAGTAAAGAATTTTATATTGTTGGATTAAGAAAAAAATAAATTATCTTTCTATTATTTCTGAAAGTGGTATTCTGTTGGGAATCCAAATCTCTGGAACATTGTAATTTCCACTGTAATCTTCTAATTTTATTGTTGAATTATAGTACATTCCCATTGCATCATGCAGATCCTTATTATCTCTTGAACTTGAACCAGAAATTAATCCATGGAAAAAATCCTCCCCATACAATTCTTTTGTTCTTTTTGGTGAAAAATGAACATGATCCCTAACTAAAATTCCCTCTTTGTTTTTCATATCTAATTCTAATTTTATTTTTCCAGTTGTATGGTTCAATAATGTTTTTAATAATCCATATTCTTCCCATGCGCTTTCATTTTGCAATGCTACATTAAATTGTTTCATTCCAGAACCATATATTCTTGATATGCCTATTGAAGGGTGTGGTGCCAAATGATTGGAGATATTCCGATAGGTGGAACTGGGAAATAATGCCCATTCTTCTTGAATCTGATTCCAATTCTGTTCCGAAGTAAAATGATATATTTTCATAATTTATTATTCTTAAATTGGTTTATAAGTGTTTCCATTTATTGTTATTCAATAGTAGTAAATATATTCCCTTGTTTAGAGTCCCTATGTTTTTATAAATGTCTCAATTGTTATTCTTTGATGCAAGATTTATTTCCATTTGATAGCTATAGAAAGGGCCAGGAATCCTTCATTAGAGTTGTAAATACCGCATTAAACCATAAAAAAGATGTATTGGCCCAAGTCCCTACTGGCGTTGGTAAAACTGCTGCTACTTTGGCTCCTTCATTAAAATATGCGATAGAAAATGATAAAACTGTACTTTTTTTAACTTCGAAACATACTCATCACAAGGTTGTTGTGGATACTCTAAAACAAATAAAGGAAAAAAGTGATATAAATTTTCAAGTTGCGGATTTTATTGGGAAACGATGGATGTGTCCAAGAGAGGATATTTCAAATTTGAACTCCATGGAATTTCGAGAATTTTGTAAATCGGTTGTTGAGAATAAAGAATGCGAGTATTATGAGAACTATAGAAATAAAGAAAAAATATTCGTAAAGAAGATATTAATTGATGAATTAAAAACCAATATATTGAATGTTGATGAACTTGTAGATAAGTGTCGTAATGCGGAGGTTTGTAGTTTCGAGGCAGCATCGGATTTGGCAAAAAAATCAAGAGTTATAATTTTAGATTATTTTCATGTTTTGAATTCTGGGACGCGGGAGAGATTCTTTAAAAAAATCGGAAAGGAATTGAAAGATTGCATTTTGATTTGGGACGAAGCACATAATCTTCCATCGCGTGCAAGATCTTTGATGAGCGAACATGTTAGCACAATAAGTTTAGATTCTGCAGTTCGAGAGGCAGGAAAATTCAATCAGGAACTTGAACCAGAAATAGTTGAAATCGGCAATAGTCTATTAAATATGAGTTCTAAACTTGGATTGAAAAAAAATGAAACTATTGTTTCAAAAAATGATTTTATTTCTGTAAATGATGAGCTGATTACTAAAATTTATGAAACTTCTAGCAAAGTTGTTGAGGAAGAACAACGAAGTTATCTGAATTCATTAGTTAATTTTCTTCAAATATGGAAAAAAGAAAATGATAAATTTTCAAGAATTTTGAAAAGGAGTTTTACAAGAACTGGGAAACCAATTATTAGTTTATTTTATAATTGTCTTGACCCTAGCATTGTACTCGATCCAATTTTGGAAGAATCACATTCAAATATTTTTATGAGTGGAACTCTTTATCCCCTTACAATGTATGAAGAGATGTTTGGGTTGAAGTTACCATTAAAAGTGGAATATCCAAATCCATTCCCTGCAGAAAATAGGTTAGATTTAGTTGTTCCTGCAATCTCTACTAAATTTGATCAGAGGAATGGTCAGATGTATGAGAAAATTGCACATCATGTTTCGGAATTAATGGGGATAATCAATGGAAACAAAATTTTCTTTTTTCCAAGTTATGCAATAATGGGCAAAGTATTGGAACATATAGACGAAGAAACATTTATTGAAAGTCCTGGAATGGACAAATATTCTAGAGAATTGATATTGAAAAAATTTATTTCTATGAAAGACAAAGGAGCTACATTGTTTGCGGTTAGTTCTGGTAGCTTTGGAGAAAGTATTGATCTTGATGGGGATAAACTCAAGGGTGTAATTATTGTTGGGGTGCCATTTGCTAGAAATGATTTGGAAATAAAGGAACTGACAAGATATTATGATGAGCGATTTGGCAAGGGAATGGAATATGCCTATATTATGCCCGCATTTACATCCATTATGCAAAATGCTGGAAGATGTATTAGAAGTGAAACTGATAAAGGAATAATTATTTATTTAGATGAACGGTATGCGTGGGGAAATTATCGTAAAAATTTTCCTGAACATATAAATTTGAAAGGTGCTAGAAGTTATGAAGATGTGAAAGATTTTATGAGGGGAGATTAACGTCTCCGCCCTCTTCCCCCTCCGCTGCCGCCTCCGCCGCCGAACTTTTTAGGTTTGGCTCTCCAATTTAATTCTATTCTTTCAATCCGCGGCATTTCTAATTTCGGAATTTTAATTTTATTTTCTTTTAAAACTCTTCCGAAATTGTCGTGGTCTCGAGATGCAAGAATGTTTACTGCAATCCCTTCTTTCCCTGCCCTTGCGGTCCTCCCAATTCTGTGTACGTAATCCTTAGGATCTATTGGAAGATCATAATTATATACGTGAGAAATGTTTGGTATGTCCAATCCTCTTGCTGCAACATCAGTACAGACCAATGTTAAAACTTTTTGAGAATGGAATCTTTCAAGGATTTTATTTCGTTTTCCCTGTGTGAATCCACCATGGATTGCTTCCGCAGGTATTCCTAATCCCTTTAAATTGTTCGCAACAAAATCAGTGTTGTGCCTAGTATTACAAAATACCATCACTAAACCAGAAGTTTCTGCTTTTAGTAAATGCACTAATAATGAAAACTTCAATTGATCTGGAACGTCATAATAACCTTGTATTAATTTTGCTGGATCTACATGAGATTGCACTTCAATCTTTACAGGATCATTTAGATATTTTTCTATTATGTTTGCAACCATCCCGTGGATTGTTGCAGAAAATAATAATGTTTGCCTTTCATTTGGTACACTTTTTATTATTCTCTCAACATCGTCTATAAATCCCATATCAAGCATTCTATCTGCTTCATCTAAAACTAAAGTTTTTACATTGTTTAATTTTATTGTTTTTCTTTTAATGTGATCTAGGACTCTTCCTGGAGTTCCAACTACAATATCTGCAATTCTAAGTCTTCTGAATTGCCGGTCAATTGGCATCCCACCATAAACTGCTGAAATTGTTAGAGGTTTATGTTTTGAGAATTTTTTTAATGCTTCTTTAACTTGTTGAGCTAATTCTCTTGTCGGCGTCAAAATTAGAGCTTGAATACCATTACCCTTTACTGAGTTTTGAATTATTCCTGCTCCAAATGCTAATGTCTTTCCTGAACCTGTTGCAGATCCAGCCAATAAATCTTTTCCTGCAATTGCAGAAGGGATGGATTTTTCTTGAATCTCCGTCGGAGTTTCGAATCCTTCTTCTTGCAAAGCTTGCAATATTGATTTTCCTATATTTAATTCTTTAAATTTTTCCATTTTAAATTTTGTTTAGAAAAAGTGTGTAATTGTAATTACTGCTTTTTCAATCTCCATTTAATACTAATTTGATTGTTTTTTGAAGGGTTTATAAGTGTTTTGTTTTGTCGAAAATGAGCGCCCCGGGCAAGATTTGAACTTGCGACCCCATGGTTAACAGCCATGTGCTCTAACCAGACTGAGCCACCGGGGCATAAATAAAAAAGGTAGGTGGGTAATTTAAAAGCTTTTCTATGGCGACATCCGCGTCATTGTTCGTGGAAACGCGATTGCATCTTTTATATTATCTAATCCACATATCCAGGAGATTACCCTCTCTACCCCCATCCCAAAACCGCCGTGAGGGATTGAACCATATCTTCTAGTATCAAGATAAAATTCATAATTTTTTAAATCCTCTCCTTCCTTTGTTAGATTATCTTTTATTATTTCAATATTTTCTTCCCTCTGTGAAGCCCCAACTAATTCACCATATCCTTCTGGGCCGATCAAATCGAATCCCTGTACAGTTTTCTTATTTTCTGGTTTATCTATAGTTTCTGGAGATTCCTTCATGTAAAAAGCTTTAACTTTTTTAGGATAATCAGTTACAATTACAGGGGTATCGAATAAAGCAGATAATTTATCTTCCTCTATTGTCCTAAGGTCTTTTCCCCAAGGAATCTTCAAATCTGCTTTTTCTTTTAGTAATTCTAAAACTTCATCATATGTCATTCTTGGAAATGATTTTTTTGATGTTGCTTCCAATGTTTTTAAATCCCTCTTCAATAATTCTAATTCTTTTTTATTTTCTTTTAGGACATTATTTACAATGTGTTTTACTAATTTTTCAACATGGTCTTGTAAATCTTTGAAATTGCACCATGCAACTTCCATTTCTGCATGCCAATATTCTGTTAAATGTCTAGAAGTTGATGATTTTTCTGCTCTAAATGAGGGTGCAAGGGTATATATTTTCTCCAATGCAAACATCATTGCCTCTGCATGTAATTGCCAAGTTTGTGCAAGATAGATCTTTTTTCCAAAGTAATTTACTTCAAAAACTGATGATCCTCCTTCTCCTGCTGCACCCAACATAGTCGGAGATTGATGTTCATAAAATCCCTCTTTTCTAAAATACTCGTGAATTGCGCCAAAAATTGTACTCCTGATTTTCATTATGGCAGTCATTTTTCTTGACCTTAACCATAAATGTCTTTGATCTAATAAAAATTCTGGACTTTGATCTTTGCCTATTGGGAAATCCTCTGCAGGATGTACAATATTTAATTTTGAAACTTCTATTTCATATCCAGTTGGGGCCCTTTTTTCTTCGTAAATTTTACCTTCAATTTCTAATGAGCTTTCAACCAATAATTCATCTGCAATCTTTACTATTTCTGGATCTTTCACCACACATTGAATAACATCTGAAGAATCCCTAAGAACAATAAAAACCTTATCTTTCATTTTTCTAATTCGGTGTATCCACCCTCTTACTTTCACTGTTCCTTTTTTCTCAAATGTTTTTTCTATTGATAAATATTCCATTTTTTATTAAAATACCTCATAATCTATAAAAATGTTTCTAGGGTGTTAACCTTTCCGGATCTCTTGGGAGCAATATTGCCTCTCGAACATTATCTAAATTTAATAATCTTTGAACCATCCTGTCTAGACCAAGCCCGATCCCTCCGTGAGGTGGACAACCAAATTTGAAAATTTCCGCATAGGATTCCATCTCATCTAAATTTATTCCTTTTTCTTTTGCTTGTTCTTTTAATATATTATAACGATGCTCTCTTTGTGCACCGGTTGCGATCTCCACCCCATTCCAAATCAAATCAAAAGATTTTGTTCCATTTTTATCATCTTCTGGTTTCATATGATAGAAGGGCCTAATCTCCCACGGATAATTTGTTACAAAAACAAATTCCTCATTGTATTTTTCTTTTATTATTTTTCCAATTATTGATTCTGCTTCTGAATCTAGATCATCTGATTCTAAAAGTGATTTCCCTTTTTCAGAGAGCATCTCTTTTACTTCTTTCATTGATAACCGAGGTATTTTTTTTGGAACAATAGGATTTACCCCCAATAATTCTAGTTCCCTTTTGCATTCTTTTTTTAATTTGTTCAAAATAAATTTGAATAATTCTTCTATGACATCCATTACATCTGATTCGCTTTGTATAAACCCCATTTCCATATCTATTCCAGTAAATTCAGTTAGGTGCCTTGTTGTGTTACTATTCTCTGCCCTGAAAACTGGTGCCAACTCATATACTCTTTCGAATCCGCCTGCAACAAACATTTGTTTGTATATTTGTGGACTTTGAGAAAGATATGCTTTTTTATTGAAATATTTCATCTCAAATAATTCTGCCCCAGATTCTACTCCTGCACTTGTTATTTTTGGAGTAGTTATGTTTGTGAAATCATTATCGTCGAAAAAATCTGTTGTTAATTTGTATATTTTGCTCCTTATCTTGAAAATTGCATTTATTTTTTCTTCCCTAGTATCTAAAAATCTATGATCTAATCTTTTATCGATATTTGAAGTTCCTGCCCCTACATCTATTGGCAAGGGGGTTTCTGCTTGATTTAAAATTTCAAAATCTTTTATTTCTAATTCGTTTCCACCTGATTTTTGTTTACTTTCTTGAATATTCCCTTTAAATACTAGTGAAGATTCCCTTGTGACTTTTGAAAGAACTTTGAAATTGTCCAGTTCTTTTTTTGCAATTAATTGCATCTCGCCAGATCTATCCCTTAAAGTTATAAAAATTAATTTTCCCAAAGGTTTTATTTGTTTTATCCATCCTGAAACTACTGCTTCAGAAGATGGGTTTTTTACCAGTGCATCCCTTATTAAAATCCTATTAGCTAACATAGTAAAAGTGAACCTAATAATTATTTAAAACTTTCCTATTTTATCATTTGTAATATCTGATAAATTATTCCAAGGATGAACAATAAGATTAAAAATAGTCCAATTCCGGTTTTCTTTCCCAATTTAAATTCTGGAACTCTGTTCCCATGTTTTCTTGCTTTTCTATGCATTAAAACTATTATTATTCCCTCTATTCCCCCGGATAATGCGCCAGTAATTCCGATCACTTTTATGAAATCTGTGGCTCCCGCCAAAATTATGATTATGGGGATAAACATTGTTAAAGCCCAGGATTTGTTTGGACTTAATTTATAATCAAACATGTAAATTTCTTTCATTGCTAGAGATAAAGTTAGAAATGAAGTTAACATTGCAAATATTGCAAATAAACTTCCAAGTATTAACATTCCCTCGCCCAGAGATTCTCCAAGTCCGATTGTCACGATTTCGGTGGTATTTGCCCCAGTTATTCCTAGTGTCGCAAATGCAAATATTATGTATACTACCAACGGTATTAATGATCCAATTATTATTGCTTTTTTTAATTTTTTTCTATCTCTTTGTAAATATTCCCTCATTTCAGGAATTGCTTCAAATCCCCTGAATGCAAATAATATTACTCCGAATGGAATAAATATATGATATATATTGAATGTAGTTAAATTTGATATGTCAAACTTTCCAGATGAAATTGTAATCACTGAAATTACTGCAACCAATAATAAGACTATACTTAGAAGATAAATTTCTGATTTTGAAATTGCCTCTAATCCTTTGAAAACTATTGCTGCAACTAATACAAAAAATATTAATGTGAAAATTATTGGTTTCAGTCCGAAAATTGCAGAAAGGGCCTCTCCCTCTCCAACCATATATGCAATCAATGCACCATATATCCCGAAAAATAATGCGAATGATGCAAGATATTTTCCCCACTTACCAAGATATCTTTCAGCATAACCAGAAAATTGATGACTTCCAGAAGTTCTTAAAATTATTTCTCCAAAAAATAAATTTAAAATTAACATTGCTGCACCAAGTAAAACAATCATCAATAACCCGGTAAGAAATCCTGCTTTTGCAATTGCAAAGGGTATTCCTAAAACTCCTGCCCCTATTACAGTGCCTGTTAGTAATGCTGTTGCCCTCAGGGTTTTTAATGACTCCATTATGTTAATTTTGGAAATTTTGTTTTAAATAGTTATTGTTTTAAAAATAATTTTCTTACTTCTAGAACTGTTATTCCTGCCAATGAATATCCAAATATTTTCGCCCACTCTGTCAATCCTAGCGGAACTAAATTGAACAAATTAGACAGGGGAGTATACAATACTAATGCTTGTAATCCAAAAGATACACCTACAGAAATTATTAATAATTTATTTGAAAATGGATTGGTTTGGAATATTGTTTTTGTTCTTGATCTGCAAACAAATACTAATAAAAGTTCAAATACTATTAATCCCATTACTGCCATTGTTCTTGCTTTTTCTATATTTTCTAGATTTGGGATAAACAAAGCAAGCCCAATTAGTGTTAAAATTATTCCAGACATAACTAAAAAAGTTAAATTATTATGTAATATTCCTTGTTTTGGATTTCTTGGTTTCCTTTTCATTATATCTTTTTCTGCAGGATCCACACCTAGTGCAACGGCAGGCAAACTATCAGTTATCAGATTTATCCATAAAATTTGTAGTGGCAATAACGGCAATGGCAATCCGGCAATTAATGATATGAAAATTAATCCTATTTCTCCAAAATTTGCAGAGAGTAATAATTTAACGAATTTTTTTATATTATCAAATATTCTTCTTCCGTGTTTTATAGCGTATACTATTGAATTGAAATTATCATCTAACAAAATTACATCTGCGGATTCTTTTGAAACATCTGTTCCTGTTATTCCCATTGCAATGCCTACATCTGCTGCTTTTAATGCTGGAGCATCATTGATCCCATCTCCAGTCATGGCCACAATTTCCCCATTTTCTTGAAGTGCCTTTAAAATTTTTACTTTATGTTCGGGATTTACTCGTGCATAAATATCTATTTTTCTGACCATATGCTTTAATTCATTTTTTGATATTTTTTCTAATTCTTCTCCTGTTATTACTCTGTCCCTCAAATTCAATTCTTTTGCGATGGCCTGCGCGGTTACTGCATTATCCCCTGTAATCATTATTACTCGAATTCCTGCCTTTTTACAAACTTTTATCGCCGTCTTTGCTTCTGACCTTGCTGGATCCAACATTCCTGTTAATCCGAGGAAAATTAAATTTTCTTCCTTCCCCTCTTTTGAATAAGCTAAGGCTAAAACTCTTAGTGCAGCACTTGCCATCCTAGAATTCATTGAAAGTATTTTTTCTCTATCCTTCTCGGTTAAAACTTTTAATCTTCCATTGTTATAGACATATTTACATTTTTTTATTACTACTTCTGGTGCACCCTTCATGTGTAACTGTTTTTTATTTTTCAACATATCTACTGTAGCCATATATTTATGTTCTGGATCAAAAGGAATTTCATTTACTCGCACAAACTCAGTTTTTATATTCGCTTTTTTTGCTGCAATCAGCAATGCGAGTTCTGTTGGATCTCCGGTTTTGGTTTGTAATTGTGAATTGTTACATAGTATTGCAGTTTCCATTAATTTTTGTAATCTTGATGAATCATATTTTGAAGAAAGTGTTTTGAATATTCCGCTTGTTTCGTATCCCTTCCCAGTTAGGCGGATTAACTCATTGTTGGCATATATCTGGGTGACAGTCATTTTTCCCTCTGTCATTGTACCTGTTTTGTCTGAACAGATTGTTGTTACTGCACCCAATGTCTCAATAGCAGAAAGCTTCCTAATCAAAGCTTTATTTTTCACCATTGATTGTACTCCAAGTGCCAATGCAATTGTTACTACTGCTGGCAGCCCCTCTGGGATTGCAGCAACTGCTAAACTTATTGCAGTCATTATTGATTGTGTAATCGATATACCGCGGATGAATCCGAAAATTGTTAATATAACTATGATTCCCAAAATTGCTTTTTCTAATTTTTTTGTAAAAAGTGATAATTTTTTTTGCAGAGGTGTTTCTTTCTCTTTTATTTCTTTTAATGACAGTGCAATTCTTCCGAATTGTGTTTTATTTCCTGTGCAAGTTACAACTGCTAATGCCCTTCCGTATGAAACAATTGTTCCTGCAAATGCCATATTTTTTTGATCCGCAATTATTTTTGTTTCTTGAATAGAATTTATCGATTTTGATATTGGATTTGATTCTCCAGTTAATGTTGATTCATTTACTTTTAGATTTGTTACTTTTAACAATCTTGCATCCGCGGGAATTTTATCTCCCGTTTCTAAAACAATAATATCCCCGGGCACCACATTTTCCGCAGGAATTAGCCTTATTCTTTTATTTCTTAAAACTCTTGCATTTGGTGCTGAAATTTTCTTTAATAATTCCAATGCCTTTTCTGCCTTGTATTCCTGATAATATCCTAAACTGCTATTTAATACTACAATTGCAAATATTACAATTGAATCTAAATATTCTCCAATCACGGTGGAGATTAAAATTGCTGCCAAAAGTATGTAAACTAATGGATTTTTTATTTGTCTGAATAATATCTTTAGTTTTGAAATCTTTTTTTCATGGATTATCTTGTTTTTTCCATGTTTTTTTAGCCTATAACTTGCCTCTTCTAAATTTAATCCTGTTTTTGGATTGGTGGATAAAATATTAATTACTTGATTTCTTGTCTTTGCATGAAAGGGAATCATGTAATTGCACGGGGATTGTTTTTTATATTGTTTTTGGTAAATTTTATAAGTAGAACATTGCATATAATTCTTGTTTAATGTTGTGCCGAAGGAGCCGAGTTTATGTGCGAACTAACTGTGACGCTTTCTCCGATGTTAAACGTGAGTTGGCCTTGTAGCTTAATTTGGATAGAGCCATCGGTTTCGGCCCGGTAGATAGGGGTTCAAATCCCCTCGAGGCCGCTTTTTTTTATTTGGTGCCGTAGTGTAGCTTGGTTATCACATAAGGCTGGGGGCCTTATAACCCCGATTCAAATTCGGGCGGTGCCAGGTTTCTATAAATAAATCAACAATACTAAAATTGCTAAAATAACTTCAAAAATTAGTTCATGGATTGGCATCCTCACAATAAATCCGAATTCTTTGAATTTTATTTTTTCTTTTAATTTATAATGTAGATTATCTAAAAATATGTGAGAATAATATCCTATTGCTCCAGCCAAAAATAATGATTTTGAAATGAAATATATCCCTAGTAATATTACACTTATTATCATTGCACCTTTTTTGTGATGGATCAATGTTCTTTGTTTTTTATCTTTGTGTAATATTGATCTGTTCCAACAATTTTTGATATTGTAATCTTTGAATTTTATTATTCTATGCAAATAATGGTCTAGATCTACTAATACTCCAATTATCGCAGTTAAGATTACAAAATATATATTGAAAATTTGGTAAAGATGCAATACTGATGCAATTACTAATGCAAACAAGAAATGAGTTAGTGGATACATTTTATTTTTTTAAATAATATTCTTCTCCCTTTAAGATGAGTGTAATTCATTTATTTTATTTAAATGTTTTTCGTTAATTTTCATTGAAGAATAAAAAGGTTTAAAAATATGCTAATTGAATCTTGTTGTATGAAAAAAGAAATTCAACAGGGAATTACTGTTAAAAAATCTGAAAATTTTTCAGAGTGGTATACTCAAACTATCATAAAAAGTGAATTGGCAGATTATACTGCTGTATCGGGTTCAATAGTTTATAGGCCCCGAAGTTATTCTATTTGGGAATCTATTCAAAAAGAAGTGGATAAAAGATTAAAAAAATTGGGCGTTCAGAATGCTTATTTTCCACTATTTATTCCTGAAAAATATTTAATGAAAGAAGAAGATCATGTAGAGGGATTTTCTCCAGAGGTTGCATGGGTGACTCATGCGGGAAATTCAAAACTTGATGAGCGTCTTGCAATTAGGCCTACTTCTGAAACAATCATGTATCCATCATATGCAAAGTGGATTAGATCTTGGAAAGATTTACCTTTAAAATTGAATCAGTGGAATAATGTAGTTAGGTGGGAATTCAAACATGCAGTCCCATTTTTGAGAGGGAGAGAATTTTTATGGAATGAAGGGCACACCGTATTTGCAAAAAGAAAAGAAGCTGAAAAGGAAATGAAGGATATTATTAAATTGTGGGATTCTTTTTGTAGCGATTACTTGGCACTGCCCTCATTGGTTGGACAAAAGTCAGAAAAAGAAAAATTTGCTGGAGCAGAATATACTTGGAGTACTGAATTCTTAATGCCAAATGGTAAAGCAATTCAGGGCCCAGATGCACATTTTGATGGTAAAAATTTTGCTAAAGCGTTTGATATTAATTTTTTAGATGAAAATGGAGATAAACAATTGCCATATCAGAATACTTGGGCAATTAGTACTAGAATGTTGGGAGTTATGTTCGCAGTCCATGGGGATGACAAGGGATTAGTTATACCTCCAAAAATTGCTACTGAAAAGATTGTAATTGTTCCAATTTTATTCAAAAACAAATCTGAAGATGTTTTGAAATTTTCAAAAGAAATTTTCAAAAAATTAAGGAAATTTTCCGCAGTTTTCGATGATAGGACAGAATATAGTGCTGGATGGAAATTTAATGAGTGGGAATTGAAGGGAATCCCAATTAGAATAGAAATTGGCCCAAGGGATGTCGAAAAGAAACAGGTTGTTTTAGTTAGAAGAGATACTGGAGAAAAGGAATTTGTAAATATTTCAAAAGTCTCAGAAAGAGTTACTCAATTATTAGATCGAATTCAGTCAGATATGTTTGAGCGAGCACGGAAATTATTGGACAATTCCATTGTATCAGTTTCTAATATTTCGGATTTGAAAAGAGAAGTTGACTCTAAAAAATTTGGCAAAGCTAACTGGTGTGGAAATCCCTCTTGTGAAGAAAATATAAAAGGTGAAACTGGTGCTAAAAGTTTGAATAGTGAGTTTGATGGAAAAGTAACTGGGAAATGTTTTGCTTGTGAATTGGAATCTAAATTTGTTACTTACTTTGGTAAAAGTTATTAAAATAAATTATAGAAAATACTAATTATTTTCGCATACCAAGGTAGTGCAGTTATTGTTATTTCTGAATTCCTTTTTTGAAAAAATTCATTTCCATATTCATCAGTATAATCTAATTTTAGGAATATTTCTCCAGAAAGAAAATCTTTTGAATTTGCAACCATAACTACTGATTCAGATAATGAATCTTTTTTTAAATTTGATGGATCCTTATTATTCAATTTTATATTTAAATTTTCTACTTTTGCTATTGAAGTTATTGTGAAAGTGATGTTGAAATTTTTACCATATTCAATTTGTTTTGGATAGCTTAGCCCGAGAATCTTTACATCGGGTTCTGAAAATATTTTTACACCTATCTCAGTTAGTAAATCAATTTCATTTACTTTTGCAGTAATTAATATTGGATCTTTCTTTTCTACATTGCTAAATGTTAGTGTCTCTTTTACACCAATTTTTAAGTCCATATTTTTACAATTTGTGTCCAAACATATTTTTGTGTTTTTTAGCAACGTGTTTCCAAGATTTTTTACATCGCAAAGTATGTTTATTTCTTCAAAGTCATAATAATATTCTTTTTCTGATTCGCAAGAGATAGATAATTCTTCCGAATATTTTCTATCTTCTTTTTCTAGTAAACTTTCCACCAATTCATTTGCTTCCTGCTCGGAAATAAAATCAAATGAATCTCCAAATTTAATTTGAGAGGACTTTCTTTTTTCAAATAAATCTTTTGCTTCTAATTCTGCAGTATATATCAAATTTTTACTTAGATTGCTTGGAACCCTCATTATCCAGTAAACCGTCCCCTCTTGACCCGGTTTCAATAAAATTTGTTTTCTATTGTTTTCTATTATTGTCGGCCCCTTTGTGATTGTTATTGTATTTGAAACATATTTATTTTCAAATGGATTTTTCATTGTTACTTTCACTGGAACATGACTTCCCTGCTGCACCTCATAAAATAATGGCTCAATTTCGAAATTGAATGGATTGTCTACTTTTTCCCCAGTGCTAACTATTGTTTTTTCATCTTCAAATGAAGAAGATTCTAATTCTGTATTTGTTGCCCTCCAAGTATATCTTACTGAGGCCTCCCCCGAATCAATCGATTTGTCCAACGCTATGTGAGTGGGATCTAACCAGCCAAATTGTTCAAAAGTAATATCATATGGTACCCATCCTTCTCCAGGAAAATAAACTTCTGCCCACCCATGATTTTCAAAATCGTAATTTAAGTTTGAATAAGCAAATCCTGAAATGAATCTTGCTGGAATTCCCACTGACCTAGACAATGAAATGAATAGCGATGAGATCTCATCGCAAACGCCCTCTCGAGAATCCAATACCCATGAAGATTGTAATGCCGCATCAGCAGTTGTTGATGAAAGATTATACTCTATATTCGCATTTACCCATTCTGAGATCTTGAATACTGCAGAATAAAGGTCTGTTTCTCCGCTAACTATTTCTGATGCCTTATTTACAATTTCTGGAGTTATATCAATTATCTCCCCTGCATCCAGATATTTTTCATATTTTGATTCTAAATTTTGTATTGGGAATTGTATATGTTTGACCGGGTAAAGATTATTTTTTGTCTCTATCTGAGAATTCACATTATATGAAAAAGGATTTTGAAATGTTCCCCACTCAAAAACTAAATTTTCTTCATCTAAATAATGTTCGGGATCTGTCGAAAGGGATTTTACTATTTGCCTTGGAGATTCTAATGGGTTTAAATTTAATGTAGTTGTTAAAGAATTAAATCCTGATTGCCCCTCTAAAATAATTTCACCATGTGAATCGTAATTAATTATTAATCCTGTACGATCATTGTAATTTTCTTGCTGTGCAAAAGTTAAGGGCATGATTAATAATATAAATATAATCAAAATTAATCTTTTTATCATTTAATTAAATTGAAAAAAATTATTTATATAAGTTGCGATTGTAATCTCTCAAAAAACTCTGGGAATTGGTCCTTCGCGACTCCTGCCCCACATGCTAGTTCGTGGCCCCCACCGAATCCATCTAATCCTTCTAATGCGGTTGAAATTGCATCTGGCAATTTTGTTTTTGTACTCCTTAAACTCATTATCACTTTTTCTTCATTTTGCCTTATTACCATAATTACTTTCTCAGGATATTTATAGATTAGATAATTTGAAATTGTACTGGTATATGAATTTTTTGTCGGAGGCAAGTAAACTTGAAATATTTTTTCTTTAGTTGGTTTTAACTTGTCAATTTTTTCGAATAAAATCTCATATTCATTCATATGTTTTGAAATTTCTCGATTTATAAATTTTGATCGAGATGTTTCATTTTCCAATAATTCCCATGGGTCTTCTATTTTCATCAATAAATTGGCCATGCGATGAACCTTCGATGTTGCATTCTTTAAAACCATTGTAAATATTGTAATTATATCTCCCAGTTTAGAATTGAATATTGCCTCATCCGGAGTTTTAATTTTTGTTGGCAAAAGTTTTGGATTTTGTTTTGAGAATTCTTTTGCAAATGAAGGATAATACCAATCAGATATTGTCCCTACTGCAGCTAACCAAGGAAATTTTTCTTCAGTAATTTTGTGTGCCCAGTAAGTTGTTGGTTTATTGTTTTTGTCATCATTTAACCTAGGGTTGAAATATTTTACCCCTTTTCTATCAATTGGTTTATGATGATCCAACCATATTATTGGAACATTTGCTTTATCAATAAATTCTTGTTCTACAATCGGAATATCTAAAATAAAAATATAATCGGGATTATATTCTCTGACTTTCATGTATAGTCCTTCTTCTAAAATTGGTTTTGTTTTTAGAACTACGCCTTTACCCTTGTCAATATATTTTTTTAAAAGTAAGTATGAACATAATCCATCTGGATCATCATCAAAAAAGAATAGAGGATTTTCTGATTTCTTTAAATATCCTCTGATTTCCTCTATTTGTTTAGTAGATAACATGAAAATAAAATATAAAAAGGGTATATAAGACTAATTATTTAGCCTTTCTCTTATTTGCTCTTTGAGATGGCCTTATATTCTCTGCTCCAAGGCCCTTATTCCTTAGTCCCCTTGATTTCTTAGCCGCAGATGTTAGTCCCCTATTTACTCTTCCCTTATGTTCTCCAATCCAATTAATTTTTTTATCAGATTTTATCACTGGGTGATTTGGGTCAACTAAAATAACTTCAAACCAATAATGTTTACCATCTTTTGCTAATTTATATGAATTTAATACTTCCAAATTTACGAATTTGCTTGAAGCTCTTTCTTCCGCAACTTGTTGATAGTTTTTACCTAGAATCTTTAATCTTCTTCTATGCTTGGATCTTCTACCTTTTTTTATCAAAGGTCTCATACGTCCACCACGTGGAAGTTTTACTCTTACAACTATATATCCTTGTTTAGCCTTATATCCTAATTGCCTTGCTCTTGCTATATTTGTAGGTTTATCAATTTTTACAAAGGATTCTTCTTTTCTCCATTTGATCAATCTTGCCCTTAACAATTCTGAACTTGGTTTTTTCCATAAATTTCGGATATATTTATACATCGTAGATTCTGAGGACAATGTTTTATTTATAAATGTTTCTACGCTTGCCAAACACCGAGATTAGATATATAAATAATGCACCATTAACTAACTCATGCAAAAGAGTGGATATGGGCAACGAGAAATAATAAAATTTAATTTTGAAAATTTAGATTTAAATAAAAATGAATTTTTTGGAAACTCTCCGCCCTCTGTTTTCGTGGGTAGGCACGGGTATCCAGATGTGAATGTTGGAGTTTTGAGTCCTGTAAAAACTATGAAAGATGCCCATATGTTGGATTCCCCGAAAGATTGGATAAAAATGAATTTTGGAGATGAAGATATATTAAAATTGAGATCGAAATTGGTCAATTCTCGATTCAAAACTAAAATCAAGGGATTTAATCATAAATTTATTAATTTATCTCAAGAAATTGGGATGGCACATAAACCTGTCGAAATTGAAGTTGAGTTGAAAAATAAACCAATTAATAAACTAAAATTAGATAGGATTGGGAACCCATTAAGTAATAATGCTAATGCAAAGAATATTCGGTTAACGGAAAATCCAAAAATAAAAACAATTGTGGATAAAACAATTTCGGACATTGATTTGAAGTCAGTCGGGGGATTGAAGAAATTGTATGATCGAGGCATTGATGAAAATTTCCTCAGCAAAATTTTATCCATAGGATTACTTGGATTGAAAAAAAATAGAAAACTAGTCCCTACCCGATGGAGCATTACTGCCATAGATGATACACTCGGAAAAGAAATGTTGAAAGATGTTAAATTTGAAAATTGCATAGACCATACGCGTGTTTATTTTGGGGGAAATTTGGGAAACCAATATTTGATTGCTTTTTTTCCAGGCGTATGGAACTTTGAATTGTTTGAAATGGAGGTCCCATTCAAGGAAAATCCGTGGAGCAAAAATGGAAAATATTATGCTACTGATTATGAGAAGTTTGATTCAAGAAAAAATTATGCATCTGAAACCGCAGGAGGATATTACGCTTGCCGACTTGGAATAATTGAAAAATTGAAAAAGCTTGGAATCCAAGGATCCGTTTTGGCATTAAGGTTTATAACTGCCGAGGACAAATATCCATTGGGAGTGTGGGTTTGCAGGGAAGCAACTAGGACATCTGTTAATGGAGGTTTTATTGAATTTGAAGATAAAAAGTTGGCAATAGAATATCTAGAATCATTTGTTAAAAAAAAATTTGGACAAAATATTTCTGAAATTTTAAACATTAGTAAAGTTTTGAATGAAATTAATACTCAAAAGAGGATTAGTGAATTTTTTTAGTAAGTTTTAAAAGTGCTTATCCAATTGTGATATTATGGAGTTTATCACATTCAAGGAAATTTTTTATTTTGCAATACTAACACTTGCAATAGGATATATTTTTACAGGAATTTTTGTAAAGAGACCTAGAACTGTTTGGGATAGGATGCATCCTAAAAAAGTGAAACTTGAAGATTTTAAGTTTGCAGCGATAGTTGCCGCTCCAGCAATAATTTTGCATGAATTAGCACACAAATTTGTTGCAATGGGATTTGGGTTCAATGCTACCTTTGAATTATTTTCATTTGGATTGATTTTGGGAGTTTTCCTGAAAGCAATTGGATCACCATTCCTGATTATAGCTCCAGGATATGTAACGATTAGCCAAGCAGCATTTAGTAATGCCATGGCATATAGATTAATTGCTTTTGCTGGCCCACTTACAAATTTGATTTTATGGGGAATTTCGAAAACATTATTAAAAAAATTGAAAAAGATGAATATGACTCAAAGGGCTGCGTTATTAATGAGTCAGAAAGTTAATATCTTATTATTTTTCTTCAATATGATACCATTTGGACCATTCGATGGTGCTAAAGTATTTTTTGGTCCACCAAGTTAAGCTTCTGCTTCCGCAGTATTAGTTTCTTCAATCAAAGCTTCTGCCAATTCCTCTGGTTGTTCTAGAAAACTTAATTCTTCTTTGATCAATTTTACTTTTTTAGAATTATCAACCTCATGCATAACTTTCTCACATTCAAGGCATGTAAAATCACTTTCTAATGCTCTTTCTAATGTTGTACGAATGCATTGTTTTTTACAAGTATAGTAACTTATATTTTGCTCTGCATTTAGTCTCTTTTTTAAATTTGATATTCGCATTTCCCTCATTTTGTTTATTAGGGCATTTGCTTGGATTTCATCAAAGGTCCAGTAGTAAATATACCATCCTTTTTTCTTATCCTTTTTTCTCATTGAATTAACTAAATTCGCATCTTGTAACATGTATAATGTTTTTCTGATTACATTAATTTTTACTTCAAGTTTTTCTGCAATTAAAAATTCTGAGGTGTTATCTCCTTGATCCAATAGAATCTCAACTACTTGAGTTCCTAATTCCCCTCCAATTTGCATAGCAAGTTGGTTGATCTTTTCTCTTGATACCATCACCAAAAATCACCTTAGTATTTTTTTAATATATGTACTTAAAAAGGTTTTCATTTGGCTTGTTTTGAGCTGTATTTGGCGAATTTACAACATCTGAGTGGTAAAAAAGCTTTTTAATAGGTAAAATCGGTTTTTTATTAAGCGGAGGTTGATATTTATGGGTTTATTCAAATCAAAAAAAGACAAAAAACATGAAGATTTTTCTCAAGAAATTCCTGATTTTAAACCAATTTCTAATAAACATGAGAATAAATTACCTGTTTTACCAAAAGAGGAAAAAGAATTATTTCCATCTTACAAAAGTGAATTCAATAATATAAAAAAAGAAATTTCTAAACCGACATTTAGTGCTCCAAAACATATTGAAGTACCGAAAAAAATTGAGCATGTACAAAGAGCCCCGGTAGAAATTGAAAGGCCAATTGTTGGAGATAAACCAATTTATGTAAAGATGGAGCAATACAAATCTGCCATGACTCAAGTAGATAAAATAAAAGCACTATGCAATGAAGCTGATAAAGCATTGAGTTCAATTAGTAAATTGCGAGATGAAGAAGATAGAGAATTAAATAAATGGCAAGAAGAAGTCGATAAAATAAAAGATAAAATTTTATTGGTGGATAAAAAATTATTTGAAGTTTAAACGATGGTTGCTAAAAAAAAGAAGACGGTTAAGAAGAAAGTTGTAAGAAGAAGGGTTAGAGAAGAAGATCCTACTTACGTTAAAATTGATAATGCAATTACTTTCAGAAAGAATCTTCTTGGCACTGCCATTGAAGCGGGCACATTATTAAAACATGTTGAGAGCTATAAGCTTCTCAAGGAATTGAAAATGAAGGAAATAAAAAATCTTCATTTAATAATGGGTGAAATTGAGAAAGAATTTAAAAAATTTAAATCTGAATTGCCAAAAGTCAAGGACCTCCAGGAAAAAGAAAAAATTATTGTTCCTGAAACTGTCAAAATGCCAGAAAAAAAGAAAATCGATCATTTGAGTGGGTTAGATGCTGAATTGGATGATATAAAACAGAAATTGGCCGAACTTGATCTTTAGATAATTTTTTAAATAATCCTTCTTTTTTATTTTTATGAAATCAAAAAATTTAAAGAAAAAATACATTGAATTTTTTATTAATAATGGCCACAAAGAGATCGTTGATTCACCATTAATTCCATACAATGATCCTACTGTCCTATTTACTACTGCAGGCATGCACCCATTAGTTCCTTTCTTACTTGGGCAACCGAATCCTTCTGGGAAAAAATTAGTCAATATTCAGAAATGTCTCCGTACTGGAGATATTGAGGAAGTTGGAGATGAATTTCATTTAACTTTTTTTAATATGCTTGGAAATTGGAGTTTTGGAGATTATTGGAAAAAAGAAGCTATTGAAATGAGTTTTGAATTTTTGACCTCTAAGAAATATCTTGGGTTTCCAATTGAAAAATTGGGTGTCAGTGTGTTCGGAGGAGATAAAGATGCTCCGGCAGATGAAGAAAGTGAAAAAATATGGGAATCTCTTGGAATCTCTTCTGAAAGAATTGCTCGTCTCGGAAAAAAGGATAACTGGTGGGGACCAGCAGGAAAAACTGGACCTTGCGGACCAGACAGTGAAATGTTTTACTGGAGTTCACCAGAGGATGTTCCTGAAAAATTTGATCCCTCTAATTCTGGGTGGGTTGAAATTTGGAATGATGTGTTCATGGAATATGATAAAGATTCATCTGGGAAATATAAACCACTTAAACAGAAAAATGTTGATACCGGCATGGGGTATGAAAGAGTTTTTTCTATTTTGGAAGGCGTAGAGAATATTTATGAAAGCTCATTGTTTACCCCAATAATTGAAAAAATACTTGAGTTATCTAGTTCTGAAGATGAAAAATCTTTACGAATTATTGCAGATCATTTGCGTTCTGCCACATTTTTATTAGCTGAAAAAATTGCCCCCTCAAATATCGAGCAAGGATATGTGTTGCGAAAATTGATTAGACTGGCAATAAGAAGGGGAAAATTATTGGGAATTGAAGATAGATTTGTTTCAAAAATTGCAAAAACTATAATTGATAATTACAGTGAGGAGTATAGTCACTTAAAAAAAAATAGTTTATTTATAATTACTGAGATCGATAAAGAAGAGAGAAAATTTGAACGTACCTTGAAAAAAGGAATGAGTGTTTTTGGGAAAATTTCTGGGGAAAAAGTTTCTGGTACTGAAGCTTTTTTATTATTTCAATCATATGGTTTCCCAATTGAGATGACTCAAGAATTGGCATCTGAAAAAGGGATGAAAGTTGATTTGAAAGGATATAAATCTGAATTTATAACTCACCAAAAACTTTCGCGAACTGCGACAAAGGGGAAGTTTGCATCTGGATTAGCAGATCAATCTGAAGAGACAATTAAATTGCATACTGCTGCCCACTTATTGCATTCTGCATTGATTAAAGTTTTAGGGGATGATTGTAAACAAAAAGGATCAAATATCAATCCAGAGAGATTAAGATTTGATTTTAGTTTTGACAGAAAATTAGAAGAAAATGAAGTTAGAAAAGTTGAAGATATGGTTAATAAACAAATCAAGGATAAAGTTAAAGTTTCAAAAGAGGAAATGAACGTGGATAAAGCTAAAAAATCTGGTGCACTTGGGGAATTCTCCCACAAATATGGTGAAACTGTTTTTGTTTATTCAATTGGGAAATTTTCAAAAGAAATCTGTTCTGGCCCACATGTTTCAAATGCTTCAAAACTTGGAACTTTTAAAATTGTAAAACAGAAATCTGTTGGTGCTGGTGTGAGAAGAATTAAAGCTATTTTGGAGGGATAACTATTTAAACCTTGAAACTGAAATTATGATATGAAAGTTAAATTTTGTGGCGCTGCCCGAATTGTTACTGGATCTTGTTATCACCTGGAAATAAAAGGTAAACAATACTTAGTTGATTGTGGAATGTTTCAAGGTAAAAAAGAAATTACCAAACTTAATTATGAAAAATTTGCTTTTGATCCTAAAAAAATAGATTATTTGTTTTTAACCCATGCGCACATAGATCATTCTGGATTAATTCCGAAATTGGTTTCACAGGGATTTAGAGGTAGAATTTTAACTACTTCTGCAACTACAGATTTATGTAAGATTATGTTTGTAGATAGTGCAGGAATTCAAGAATCAGATACTGAACGAGAAAATCGGATGAGATTAAGACAAGGTTTGCCCGCAAGAAAACCACTTTATACTGTTGAGGATGCAAAACATTCCATTAAACATTTTAGAAATATAAAATATGGTAAAATGTATACTGTTGATGATCAAGTTAAAGTTCGATATCGGGATGCGGGGCATATTGTTGGGGCAGCAATAATTGAAATGTTTATTAATGATGGTGGAAAAGAGAAAAAACTAGTATTCTCTGGAGATCTTGGTCAATGGAATATCCCAATCGTTAAAGATCCGACATTAATTTCTGAAGCAGATTATGTTTTCATTGAATCTACGTATGGTGATCGAATTCATAAAGACAAGGGAAAAAGCAAAGAATTATTATTGAAACATATATCTGACACGTATAAACGTGGAGGAAAATTACTTATTCCCTCTTTTGCTATTGAACGAACGCAAGAATTATTATTTGCAATGCACAAACTTTCTAAGGAAGGCAAAATGCCAAAGGAAAAAGTATTCCTAGATAGTCCACTTGCAATACGGGCTACTAAAGTTTTTAATAAACACCATGAAGTGTATGATGAAGAAATTAAGAAGGAATTGCCAGAACCATTCAATTTTGAAGGATTAAAATTTACTCAAAAAGCTAATGAATCTATGATGCTAAACAATTATCGTGAGCCCGCAGTCATTATTGCTGGAAGTGGGATGTGCACTGGTGGAAGAATAAAACATCACTTTAAACATGGTTTATGGGATCCTAAGAATACAGTATTATTTGTGGGGTATCAGGCAGAAGGAACATTGGGAAGGCATATCCTAGAGGGTGCAAAAAAAGTTAGGATGCTTGGTACTGAAACTGTAGTTAAAGCTAAAATTGTTAAAATAAACAGTTTTTCTGCACATGCTGATTATCGCGAATTAATTAAATGGTTATTGGGATTTAAGAAAAAACCGATTGAAGTATTTATTGCGCATGGTGAAGAAACTTCAGCAATTGCATTCAAAGAAAAAATAGATAAAAAAGGATTTAAGTCTTTTATTCCTAAATTGAATCAAGTGGTTAAATTAAATTAATTATTCGAATAATATTGCCGGTTTTCCAGGCATTGCTTTTGGATCATTTGATTTTATTTCAATTTCTAAATCAAATTTATCTTTAAATTCGGATATGTTCTTTTGTAATACTTTTAATTCTATTTCTTGAGAAAGTAATATTTCTGGAAGTTTTTTTGGATTTTTAATAAACTGCGGAACTAATTTTGAAATCTCTTTTGCATGATCCTTATCCATCACTTTCTTCATTATTCGTGAAATTTCGAAATCGGTTTCCATTTCTTTTTTTATTCTTTTGATTGTTTTATATTTCCATTCTTCAGATACTGAAATTATTACTTTTTTTGGTTTTGATTTTATAAATTTGGAAATATTTTGTATATCTTTTATTGTATTGAATATTAATTCATCTTCTGCATCTAATTCGATATTTATTTTATTTTCTTCATATTTGGGCCATACATTTGTAGAAAGTAGTTCCTTATTTCCCATTTTCTCCCATATCTCTTCTGCAATGTGTGGGCAGAATGGAGATAATAATTTTATTGCAGACTCATAATCTTTTTTTGAAATTTCATTTTCTAATGTGTTGAATAAATTTTTTATCTCGATTATAGCTAAATTGTATTTTATTTCTTCAATGTATTTCGTTACTTTTTTTATTGCATTATTTATCCTATGTTCTGTTTTTTTTGAAGATTCCCCTATTTTCAAATCATTAAATTGATCATAAATTTTTGAAATGAATCTGTGATTACTTTCCAATCCCCTTGTATTCCAGCTAAAATCTTTATCTGGGTTAGCAACAGATACTAAGAATAACCTCAATGCGTCTGCACTAGATCCTTTGATAACTGTTAAGGGATCTATTGCATTCCCATATGACTTTGACATTTTCCGTCCATCTTCTGCATGCACCATCCCTTGATTGAATTGATTTATTGATGGTTCATCAAAATTTAATAATTTCAAATCTCTTAAAAATTTGGTATAGAACCGTATATATATCAAATGCATGCATGCATGCTCCCTTCCACCGATATAGAAATCCACGGGGCACCAGTATTTTATTTTCTTTTTATCGAAAATTTGTTTTTCATTTGTTGAATCTGCATATCTCAAATAATACCAAGATGAATTTGTGAAGGTGTCCATAGTATCTGTTTCTCGTTTTGCATTACCATTACATTTTGGACATTTTACATTTACGAAATCATCGCATGTTTCCAATGGATTTTTTCCAGCCTTTAGAATTATATTCTCTGGCAAAGTTACTGGGAGATTTTCATCTGGAACTTCCCCGCACTTTTCACAATGTATTATTGGAATAGGGGTTCCCCAGAATCTTTGTCTCGAAATCAGCCAATCTTTCAATCTGAAATTTACTGTTTTTTTACCTTTCTTTTGCTTTTCTAAATATTTTGTTATTTTTTCTTTTGCTTTTTCTGAATGTAATTTATTAAATTGTTCGGAATTTACTAGTATTCCTCTTTCTTGGTATGCTTTGGTCATATCTTCTTCATTTAATGTTTTATTTTCTGGGGAAATTACTACCTTTATTGGAATATTATACTTTTTTGCGAACTCGTAATCTCTCTGATCATGTGCAGGTACAGCCATAACCATTCCGGAACCATAGGATGCCAAAACGAAATTCCCAGCATAAACTGGAATCTTTTTATTTGTTAATGGATGAATTGCATAGCTCCCGGTAAATACTCCCTCTTTCTCCAATTTATCTATATCTTCTGCAGATACTGAATTTAATTTTTTTGTAAATTTTTTAACTTTATTCTCTTGTTCCGAGGTTACTAACTCCATTAACTTTGGATGTTGTGCAGAAATTACTAAAAATGTTACGCCATATAGTGTATCTGGGCGAGTTGTAAAAACATTGTACAACGTAGTTGTAGGACCTATTGTGCCTTCCTTGTGAGGCGGAGTTTCGATTTCAAAATTTATCTCTGTTCCATTTGATTTCCCAATCCAATTCTTTTGTAATTTTTTAATATCTTCTGGCCAACCTTTTAGATCTTTTATCCCCTCATATAACTCATCTGCATAGGCAGTTGTTTTTAGAAACCATTGATTAAGATTTTTAACTTCTACATCGGTAGTTTCATGTCTCCAACATTTCCCATCATGAACTTGCTCATTTGCTAAAACTGTATTGCATTTTGAACACCAATTAACAGGTGCATTTTTTTTGTACGCTAAACCTTTCTTATACATCTCTAAAAATATCCATTGATCCCACTTGTAATAATCTGGGCTGGAGGTTGAAACTAATCTTGACCAATCATAAGAAAATCCTAATTTTTTTTGTTGTTTTATGAAATTTTTTATTGCTGCTTCAGTATATTCTTTTGGATGTTTTTTTGCTTTTATTGCTGCATTTTCTGCCGGCAATCCAAACGAATCATAGCCCACTGGATAAAGAACATTAAATCCATTTAATCGTTTAAATCTTGAAATTATGTCTGTTATTGTAAAGTTGAATGCGTGCCCTATGTGCAATCCTGTTCCGGATGGATAGGGGAACATCTCTAATGCGTAGAATTTTTTCTTTTTGGTTTCTTTTACTTCAAATGCTTTTTCTTCTTCCCATCTATTCTGCCATTTCTGTTCTATCGCATTGAAGTTAACCATAACATTTTTGTCCCATAGTATATTTATATAATTTTGGTTTAGGGGTAATGTTTATAAATGAAATAAGTGCTCTTAAATTGTTAACGGGTGCGTAGCTCAGCTTGGATTAGAGCACTAGCCTTCTAAGCTAGGGGTCGAGGGTTCAAATCCCTTCGCGCCCGCTCATTATTTTTCGATATTTTTATAAGTGAATATTGTTTGCTATTTATATGCGTGCGTAGCCAAGCGGCTAAGGCAAGAGGCTGCAACCCTCTGATCCCCGGTTCGAGTCCGGGCGTGCGCTTATAATTCCCATAATAGTTAGAAGATAATAAATTGATATTAGAAATTAAATTTCGAATTTTTTTCTTTTTTTATGATTTTTTAATTTGCGTTTCCTTAAGAAAATTAATCCTATTCCCAACATTACAGCTGCAATAATAAAGTATGTTAAAGTTTTATCTTCCGCTACATTTTCTAATGCACCTAGAAAATAAGTCGAATCGTATACAACAGTTTTTGTTATCATTCTTCTTTCATTTGTAGAATCAGTATAATATAATCTTACTAAAATTTCTCCATCTGCGGGAATTGCCTCAAAATCTGCAGTAGTATATTCATTTGAATCCAAGTCACCAACGATGTTTCTATTTGAACCCTTTATTTCTATATTTTCTTGTTTAGGAATCTCTAAAGTTAGAGCCTCTATATCTTGATCCCCAATATTTAGAACTTCAAAAACAATATTCCTTTCTAAAATATTATGATCTTGTATGTGGATTTCGAAATCAGTTCTCCCATCTTCAATGGTTATATTGAAATTATCAAATCCGTAATTATTCCAACTTGCATTTGCTCCTTCCTTATACCTTAATTCTAATTCGTAGTCTCCCTTAATTGCATTTTCATCAATTCTTAAATTATATACTACGTTCCAATTTGATCCATAATTATACCCAACATAGGTATTTGCATTCAAATTCTTTTTACTTGATTTTCCATCTAATGAAAATGGATAATCATAAATTAAATCTATTGATGCGCCATCTTCGCACCCACTACTTACCCCGGAAATTTGAAACAATACTTCAACATAATCTCCTGGCAAAGCTGGATGAGGATCCTGGTAAATTAAATTTGAATTGATATTGCACTCTGCCTTTGCATCTACCGATAACATTGGCAAGATTACTAAAATTAATAAACTTATTATTATTTTTTTATTCACCATCTTTTATGTATTTTGTTGCATTTTTACTATATAAACTTTACCTATTCCGTTCGCAATGCATCTACTGGATTTGTTTTTGCTGCTTGGATTGCAGGAAAAACACCCGAGATCGCCCCAGTTATACCCGAGAATAATATCAGCCCTCCAAATAAATATATTGAAAAATGTGGACTTAAAAATCCCCACCCCATGTTATCCAATATAACTCCGAATGTATAAGAAATTGCCCATCCGAAGATTACTCCAAATACTCCTGCAATTGTGCCCAATAGTGAACTTTCAAATAAAAATATTTCAAAAATATTATTGTTTTTTGCACCCATTGCTTTTAACACTCCGATTTCCTTGTATCTTTCTAAAACAGAAGTTATCATTGTGTTTGCAGTATTTATCGTAGATACTATTACTGAAATTAATGCTATGAAAATTATAAATATTACTATTATATTTAGTGCCCCGGTAAATGATTCAATTAGATCATCATATGATTGCACATAGAAATCTTCTTTTCCTTCTTCTAAATCTCTAGATTTTCTTAAATTATGTTCTATACTTTTTATGACCTTCTCTAATTCGCTGATATCCACTTTCGCAATTATTTGGCCATAGGAGTTTACATCCGTGAATAATTCTTCAAATTGGCTATCACTTATGTATAATTGAGAATCATCTTGGGGATTTCCAATTTCTTCCATGAATCCGACTACTTTTAAATCGATTCCATTTAATTCTATATTATCATTTAGTTCGTAAGCTTTATCGAAAATTTTATTTTTAATTTTATAATTGTGGCCCAAAACAACTTTCCCCATGTCGCCTGATTTCAACATCCTTCCTTCGTCTGCACCAATATTGAAAGATTCCATAACAAAATCTTTTTTTGGATCATATCCAATTATGAATGTATACTTTTGGTCACTATTTTGTTTAACTAAGACTGCATCATAATATAATCCCGTTGCATCCAATACATCGGTTGATTTTTTAATTTCATCTACATCATCTTCATTTAAAATTATTTCATCTGGGGCCCCAAATCCTCCTGCGGTTTTTGGTATGATTAATACTTTGTCTGCAGATGAACCAGAGGTTAATTCATTTGTATAATCATATAATCCATATCCAAAGCTAATAAATATGAAAATTGTTGTTATTCCGACTAGTATTGAAAAAATTGTTAGGAGGCTCCTCCCCTTATTTTTATTAAAATTTCTCAGAGAATAATTCATGCTTTCTTTATTTATCATGACCTTAATGCCTCCACTGGATTTTGTTTAGCTGCATTTAATGCGGGGATTATTCCTGCAATTCCCCCAATTAGAAAACTTCCAGCCAGTACTGATAATATTAAAATTAAATTTATTTCTGGAGTTACTTCTGTCCCTGCAAAATTATTCATTGCTATCGCACCAGCGAATCCTATTAATGTTCCAAACAATACCCCTGCTACACCCCCAACTAATCCCAGTAAACTTGATTCGATAAAAAATTGTAAGAATATATGTTTATTTTTTGCTCCAACAGACTTCATTACTCCAATCTCTCTTTTTCTTTCCAATACAGAAGTAGTCATAGTATTAACAATTCCAATTGCCCCAATAAATACTGAAATTAATGCAATTATTGCTATGAAAATTTGGACCCCTTTTAGAAGATTGTTAACTGTTGAAAGTGTTGCTTCTGGAGTACTTACCTCGAAATCTTCTTCCCCTTTTTTTACTCCTCTCCTTTTTCTAAGTAATTCTTCAATATCTTCCTTGGTTTTTTGTATTTTATCTTTGTTTTCTGGTTCAACAACTATTACATCTACCTCGTCCCCATAATCAAAGATATCACCCATATCATCTTCATTCATTAGAACCATATTGTCCTTGATTAAACTGCCCTCTTTTGTTAATATTCCAATTACTTGAAATTTTTCATCATTTACATAAACTGTTTTTCCGGGAGTGATTTGTTTTCCGCCCCAATTTTCTTTTTTATTATAAAAATTATATCCTAAAATTATTTTTCCAGAATCTGAAGGGCTCATCAATCTTCCTTCGAAAATATCCAAACCAAGTTGAGCATAAACTAAGTCTAAATCTTTTTTATTATTTGGGAGACTCCCAGCATACTTATAATCAATTATTTCATTAAATTCTATTTTTGTAGAAACCATATTTCTTTTTATGGTATTTTTTGCACTGCCCAACCTCTCGATAGCATTTGCATCATCTTCCCGCAGAGGATCTACAACATTGCTCCCGGGTGGGCCATATCCACTCAGGCCTCCAGCCTGGACTGTTATGAACTCATTAGTATCCAAACCTAACTGACTTGAAACTGCTAATTGCAAAATATTTCCTAATGATATTAATGCTACTACTGCAGTAACTCCTATAAAAATTCCTAATAATGTTAACCATGATCTCAAACCTCTGCGTTTGATATTTTTAGATGCTAAAGAGAAAAGATCAGATATCATCTACTTATTCTCCTTCAACTCTTTTAATCTTTCTTTTCCTAACTTACTCCATCCATCTTTTTTCCCAGTTATCTTTTCTACTTTTCCATCTTTTAACCAGAAAATTATATCTGCATGATCTTTTGCTAAATCTGGATCGTGTGTAACCATAATAATTGTTTTTCCTTTTTTATTTAAATTTTCTAAAAATTCCATTACCGATGCACCCGTTTTTGTATCTAAATTTCCTGTTGGTTCATCTGCAAGTATTACCTCTGGAGAATTTGCCAATGACCTGGCAATAGCAACTCTTTGTTGTTGCCCACCTGATAACTCATTTGGAGTGTGATGCATCCTATCTTTTAGACCTACCAACTCCATTAATTTGGTTGCCCTAAAATTTTTCTCATCTTTTAAATTATTTTGAAATAGCATTGGAATCATTACATTTTCCTTTGCTGTCAAATTATTAATTAGATTGAAAGATTGAAATATGAATCCAATTTTTTTTCCCCTTATTTGCGCAAGCTCTGATTCTGTCAATGTGGAAATATCGTGCTGGTCTAAAAATATTTTTCCCCTTGTTGGAACATCTAAACTTCCAATTAGGTTCATCATCGTTGATTTTCCTGAACCTGATGGCCCCATTATTGCTACAAAATCTCCACGTTTAATCATCAAAGAAACATTATCAACTGCTTTTACAATATTATCCCCCATTCGATAATATTTACAAACGTTTTTTAATTCAATAATTACCTTTCCCTCTTCTCTTTTTTCCATAGGGATTAATTGTCTAAGAAATATATAAAACTAACTAAATAAAAAAAAGATTATTTCCTTTTCTTAAAGAAAAGAAAAAGGAAATAAGTTATTATCACTATTAAAGCTAAATCTCCAATAACCCAAAATGATGTTTTTGCAGTATCATTTCCTAAGAAATTACCTACGGACCATCCTGTTGGCATGAAAAGTGTCCCTTCGGGTGAATCTGCACTAGAAGGTTCTTCAGATGATTCTTCTTGTTCAGCTTCAACTTGAACACAGTTTCCATATGGAGTGAATGTTACTATTTCACTTCCAATTATGTCATTATCTTCATCATAAGCGATTATTTCGATATCGTATTCTTTAGCTTCCATTCCAGTTGGAAGATTTATGAAAAATTCAACTTTTTCGTCTCTGTTATTTTCGGTTATTTTTAGATCGAATTCTTCAGAGATTTCCAAAATATCTAATTCATTAATCTTTAACTTGATATACATATCATTTAATCGTTTTTCTCCAGTGTTGATTACCTCTGCAGTTAAAGTGAATGATCCCCCACACATTGGCAGTTCAGGCTCCAATCTTACAAAATTAAATCCTGCATCATAATTTTCATCTTTTTTTACATCTATGGCCCGCCCATAATATACATTATATTCGAAATCCTCATCTAATTCATCATCAGAATCTGAATCACCATTGATATTTAGTAAAATCCCATATCTGTCATCATTTACATCTAGGGGAACTCCTAAACTGAATTCTAACTCATAATCCTCTTTATGATCCATATTGAATTCATCTGAATCCATTTCTAGATCATCTCCGGCATCAAAATCTGAAATTACCATTTCAACTTCTATATCGTCAATATCAAATTTTGCATAATCAAATTCAATTTCTATATCGAATTCCTCTCCAGGAATTAAATCTTCAAAATCCCCTAAATTTGTTATCTCTATATTCTTAAATGCCATCATCTCTAAATCTACGTTTAAATTGAAACTTTCAGTATATTCTGCACTAGCAATAGTTATAGGCCCAGAATAATCATTTGTTTCTTCAGGATAGAAATACTGATTTGTATGTGTTGTTACTGTAACAATTATTTCCTTTGCTTGGGAATTTACCAATAAATCAAATCCATTTTCTTCTGAAAAATTAATATCTATTTGATTATCGCCCGCATCCATGAAATCTGTTAAATCGTGTGAAATAGATATATTTGTTAAATCCACATTTCCAGTGTTAGTTATTACCAAAGTAGTATTTCTACTTTCCCCGGGCAATAAATCATTAAGATTTGCTTGATTGAAATCAATAGCAATATCTTTGACTTCATTAACTGTGAAATTGAAAGATTCAAATTGTGTTGAATTTAATTGATCAGCAGAGTATGAATATGTCCCA
>Ga0209249_1000661_pt1 | contig 39896 bp, 29 predicted proteins | sample SaaInlV_200m_DNA_4_FD_184653 | JGI IMG/M metagenome (GOLD analysis project Ga0209249, IMG submission 184653) | Marine microbial communities from expanding oxygen minimum zones in the Saanich Inlet - SI037_S3LV_200m_DNA (SPAdes) (version 2) | ecosystem: Environmental > Aquatic > Marine >...
GGATTAAAATATCTAAATCAGATTTCGAAAAAATTAACATATATAAACATGAATTTCATGGAGAAGATTGGAATTATACTATCAAACCATTATAAGTAGTTGTAGCAATAATATATTTACAATTACTAAAGCAAAAATTCGCTATCGAAACTAAGTGGCAAAAGTTGTTTTACTTCGTTTATAACTTGAATTTTATTTTGCCCAACTAAAATTACTTTTATTGGATTCTGAAACCTAATCTCAGTTTCTAAAAGAACCTGCCGGCACGCTCCGCATGGTGAAATTGGCTTTTCGATTTCTTTAAATGCCGAAAAATTGCATATTGCAATTGCACTAACCGGAACTTCAGGAAATTTAGAGTTTGCATAAAAAAGGGCTACTCTCTCGGCACACAAGCCCGAAGGATAAGCAGCATTTTCTTGATTGCTACCAGTTATGATTTCGCCATTTTTCAAGAGAACAGCTGCACCAACTTGAAATTTCGAATAAGGAGAATAGGCAGATTTGATAGCATTTTTCGCTTTTCCAACCAATAATTTATCTTTTAAGTCTAATTCTTTGATTGAATGGAACTCTAATACAGAACATATTATTTCAACTTTTTTCATCAAAAGCCAAAGATACAAATTCTTATTAAAAGATTTTCGGATAGAAAGAAAATTTTCTTTACAAATATTATATTTACGAAAAATTAATTTTGAAATTTGTAATGAATACTGCTCTAAAAATAGGAGATACTAAGATTTATGAAATACTAAAAATAGCCATAGCACCTGACGGTGAAGAATTGTTTATTCTTCAGGACGAAACCGGAAAAAAAACTAGCCTTGCTGTAAAATACTACACACATTACAATTTCACAATTGGAGAACAAATAAATTGCCGTCTTGATAAAATTAATTGCGCCGGCAAAATATATTTCGAACCAGACCCTCCATTTTATAAAATTGGGAAAGACTATTTTTTCAAATTTCTGTACTTCGATGACAGAACAGAAAAAAAATCATGCAAAACAATTTCAGTAATGATAGTCGAGGATATTTACAAATTGGAATGTACCGTAATGCCGGGAATTTGGCAAAATGACATAAATTTTAATCCCAAATTTATCAAATGTAAGGTTCTGAAAATATCAAAAGGTCGATTGATTTTGGAGTTTATTGAAATTCAAAGGTAGTATTTCTAATAAAAATTTATGCCTCAGTAAAACTTGAACGAGTTTTAAACTAAACTCAAAAAGGTTTTAACCACAGATAGACGGATTTCAAAAACTGATTAAAAATTGCAGTAAAGCAAACTTTTCGATTTTCTACCTTAAACTTTCAACCGCATTTACGCAATACGGCGAACGGCCTACTTCTAAATGAAGCAATGAAAAGTTGAAAGTGAAAAGTTGAAAGTGAAGAATTCCTATGCCATTCGTGCCACCCCTTTGAGTTGTGGCACGGCTCTACACCCCGAAAGGTTCTGCTCAAAATGAGACACTATCTGAACAAAAAAATGAATTATAACTACGTGGTCGCAATACCCCGAAAGGTTCTGCTCGAAATGAGACATTACAATCTAATTTTCCATCCTGACAGTGTAGGTCGCAATACCCCGAAAGGTTCTGCTCGAAATGAGACTCTATTGTTAGTAGTGGTGCAAACACCTACACAGTCGCAATACCCCGAAAGGTTCTGCTCGAAATGAGACTTTTAAAAACAACAATATATAGTTTAAACCCTCAAGTCGCAATACCCCGAAAGGTTCTGCTCGAAATGAGACAATATTTATTAAAGTTTTAATGAAATATGTTGATAGTCGCAATACCCCGAAAGGTTCTGCTCGAAATGAGACGTGTTAAAGCACACATTAGTGCTTTAAAAAGAAAAATGTCGCAATACCCCGAAAGGTTCTGCTCGAAATGAGACATATGAAGAAACTTTATTATTTCTGGGTAAGGTGTCGCAATACCCCGAAAGGTTCTGCTCGAAATAAGACAAAACAGTTCATTTCCTTTTGTGCAGACAATTCTGTCGCAATACCTCGAAAGGTTCTGCTCGAAATGAGACTAATCAACAAATTAATTATTTATGAAAACTTTTTGTCGCAATACCCCGAAAGGTTCTGCTCGAAATGAGACCCGTTCCAAATTGGGAAAAGGCTGAACAGCTGGATGTCGCAATACCCCGAAAGGTTCTGCTCGAAATGAGACAAAAATACAGGAGAAACAAAAAATGAAAACATTGTCGCAATACCCCGAAAGGTTCTGCTCGAAATGAGACCTAAATCATGAAATTAAACATTTATTCATTTAAAGTCGCAATACCCCGAAAGGTTCTGCTCGAAATGAGACGGTGTTCACCTTGTGATCAGCTAAAAAAAGACTTGTCGCAATACCCCGAAAGGTTCTGCTCGAAATGAGACTTATTGCTTACACAGTGATAGGACTTATTCTTTAGTCGCAATACCCCGAAAGGTTCTGCTCGAAATGAGACTTAAATGAGGGAAACATTAAATTTCCAGAATTTCGTCGCAATACCCCGAAAGGTTCTGCTCGAAATGAGACAGCTATAGTATTGCAAAAGCTTTTGACATTCTCCGTCGCAATACCCCGAAAGGTTCTGCTCGAAATGAGACAAGATATGACCTTGATAGTTGTGTATTGCCAAGTGTCGCAATACCCCGAAAGGTTCTGCTCGAAATGAGACTCAACAATCACCACTTATGAAGATCCAGTCTATTGTCGCAATACCCCGAAAGGTTCTGCTCGAAATGAGACGCAAGCGGAATCGAGAATCAAGTAGAAGCATTTGGTCGCAATACCCCGAAAGGTTCTGCTCGAAATGAGACTTCTTGCAGGCCTTACTCCCCAAGAAGAAATGGATGTCGCAATACCCCGAAAGGTTCTGCTCGAAATGAGACTTATAATGGAGATTAAATTCTAAATCATAACTATGTCGCAATACCCCGAAAGGTTCTGCTCGAAATGAGACTTAATATTATGAAAAAGTCAGTTATTATTTTTGTGTCGCAATACCCCGAAAGGTTCTGCTCGAAATGAGACTTTGTGTGGGAATGATAAACATAACAGGAGGTGGGTCGCAATACCCCGAAAGGTTCTGCTCGAAATGAGACACAAGGTTTATACTGTCGTAATCAAAGGAACAGAAAGTCGCAATACCCCGAAAGGTTCTGCTCGAAATGAGACACAAGGTTTATACTGTCGTAATCAAAGGAACAGAAAGTCGCAATACCCCGAAAGGTTCTGCTCGAAATGAGACAATCAAAAAGATAAAAAATGGAAAAAGAAAAAACAGTCGCAATACCCCGAAAGGTTCTGCTCGAAATGAGACTTACTGATTGGACAAAATTAAAAATTGGACAAAGAAGTCGCAATACCCCGAAAGGTTCTGCTCGAAATGAGACCATCTCAATTTCACCATTTTAACAACATCTCAAAAAACTCGTCTCATTAAGAACATACGAACCATAAAACTTTGCGAAAATATGAAAAATCTTCGCAAATGTCATTTTTCCAAATGTCTGTTTTGTGGCTTTTTTTATTAAAAATTAACTAACATTCAGTATAATAGCATTTTAAAGAATTGTGTTTTTTCGCAAACTGTTTTCGATTCTTCGTTTTAGGAGCATTTGCGAAAAACGATTTGCGAAAATTCTAAAATCAATTTGTAACATGCAGCAAATCAACTTGTTTCAAAACATACATTTTGCATATTTTGGCGGTTTTTCGCAAATCTTTTTTCATAAGCCAAAATATATGGCATTTGCGAATGGTTTTAAAAAAAAAAACGAAAAGTTTCTGAATTTTGTACCTTATATATATGGTAAATTTTAATTATCAATTATCAAAATGTCAAAGAACGTGTTTTTATAATATGTGTGGCAACAAATTGTTTGTGCGGTTTTGAGTTCAATCAAGATTTTCACTTCATAATTCACAACTAATTACTCAAAACTAATTACTCAAAACTCATTCTATACATTCCGCATCCCATAGAAGCCATTTTGCCTACTCCCACAAACTGCCCGAATAGTAAATGATTGCCAATGTTTTTATCTTCTGTCTTGAGCGAAATTGTGCCAATGCGCCCTATTAGTTTCTGCCATGTGTTGAGCTTATGGTTGTATCGACCAAATTTAAAATTATACAGATTGTGAGTGATGGGAATTTCCATTTTCTGAAAATCTGTATTTTCGGGCAGTTCTCCTCCGCAGTAGAAATGATTTAGCAGGCATACTCTTTCGTAGATTCGCGATAATATGAGTTTTGCCGGTGGATTTACGCTATAGTCATTTTTGTCTTTCAAATGCAAAGGAGTTACAAAATTGAGGTTAATATTTTTGCTATTTGGCAAATTGAAATTATCTAAACTCATTGCTTTTGGAACTTTTCCTACATATAATGCTTCGAAGTTTCCGCTGGCTTCGGTTTTATACATACATTCATTGATTTGAAATTTGGCTCGTCTTCTGCCAATGCCCATCTCAGCCGCAATAAAAAAAGCATCAACTATTTGGTTCAGGTATAATATAGCTTCACCAACAATAATGATTTCGAAAGAAAAAGTTTCCTGAGGGAAAATTACTGCTTTTTCCGACATTGCTTTTCTGAAAATTACCGGTCGGGGCATGTCAATGAATTTTGTTTTGTTTGCATAATCTGCTTGCGGAACAGGTGCAAATACTTTAATGTAGGTGCAATTTTCTTTTTCGAAACAATTAAAACACTCCTCAGTTTTTTGGCTGCAATGCTGCTTGTGTAATGCGCGACCAAATAATCCATGAAAAGTAGCACCCCAAAATGCAGGCATAGCCAATATTCCTTTTGCTTCACAAAGGAATTTCAAATGGTAAAGTTCAAAACTTTTTAGATGTGAAAGCTCTATTTTGTTGTTCATTTATCGGTTTTGTGGTTTGAAATAATTGTAGCTTTCTATTTTCGTTTGTTGTAGTTTTTGAGAATATAGGTTTTTTCAAGAGTTGTTTTATTTATTTTTTTAGCAAATTTAAAAGATTGTTTCCTATCTCGGCTGGCATTTGTGCAGCTGAAACGTTTTTGAAATATTTATCAATAGGAATGCGAAATCCAAAAAACATTAATTTAATTTCCTCATTTTTTGTCCTAATGGAATCTATAAGCATTCCAGAATCTTTTTCACTAAATCCGTCTAATTTTTCAAATATAATTGCCTGATATTCTGCAAATATTGAAAAATCAGCACACTCAAAATTACCATTGCTCTTAGTGAAGAAATCCTTGAAAGGGCGTGATTCTTTTTTCTCAAATCCATCGCCACTGATTGCTTCATAAACAACTGAGGAACTTCCAGAATCATTTATAATTAGAACTTTACTATTTTTCTTTATTTTAGAATCATCTGTATATTCCTTTAATATGTTTTCAACAATCTCAGGCTTTTCCTTAATAATTTTAGAAATTTCAGTCGATATTTTTGTATCCACTTTAGCGCGATACTCCTCTAACTTACTTTTTAGATATTCATTCGATGTTTTTTTAAGTTCTCGAAGCGTTCTAATTCCTAAAAAAGTTAGTAAAGCAGCAATTGCAGCAATGAATATGCTTAACATCTCAATTAAGTTTTTAACAAAACTATAATGTGCTTCTCGCTCGTGAGTTATTAAGACTCTTTCATTTTCAATTGCCTTATAGAATTTTTCATTCTGCTCCTTCAAAAATTCATATTCTTTTTTTATTCGTTTAAATTCCGAAGCAGGAATACTATCGGCAAAAGAAAAATTACCAATTTGCATGAAGCATAATAAAGTGATTATCAGTTTTTTCATTGTTGAAAATTTAAAAAGTTAATTTGGCAAAACCAAGTATATCGCCGTTCTGGTCTATTTTTCTGGTTTTTGGAAAAGGAATCTGGTCTGCGTATTTTTTTCGGCGTGCAAATTTCTTAAAACTATCATATTCGAAATCGGACATTATAGCTTCATCTTTTGCCCAGGCTCCTGTTATAAAATTCCAACCCGAACCGTAGCCTATGCGGATAATTGCTTCATTCTCCCTACATTTTTTTCCGACATCTATCAAGCTGTGCAATTTTTCAATATAATTGTCGAAAACATCTTCTTTTACATTTTCCTCAGACCAGAATTGGAGTTCTTTTTTAAGCAATTGTAAAGTATGATTTTTTATAGTAGAGAATAGATTTTCAAAAGTAAGAAAATCGGTGTCTGAAAGCCAAATTTTCTTTTCGTTGTGCTTTTCAATCAATTCGTTGTTGATTTTTAAATTAAAAAAAGTTTCAGAATCTTCCGAAATACATTCAACCAATTGATTATCGTGCTTGAACTTCCAACCGTTGCCTATGAGGTTTAGCGTTTTTGCATTTATGGCAATAGTTTCGTAATCGAAATAGGCATCGCCAACTTGTAGAAATCTAAAAACATCTTCGTTTGCAGAATTTCCAAAAAGTTTCTTTTCAATCTTGTCGGCAGAAAATTTATCTCTATTATCTCGCAAATTCTTTTTAGCCATTTTCTTATTGGCAAGTGCTTTGTTGGCAAGAACTGCTGTGCGAATTGCTCCTTTTATGGATGAACCCGGAATATAAGGTATTTGTTTACCATCTAGCATCTGCTCTTTAAGAGTGGAAGTTTGGCTGCCGTAAACTCTTATTATGCGTTTTTTTATATCGGCAGAGGTAATATCGTGTTTTCTTTGTTTCAAATATTCAAAAAAATCTTTTCTGTTTTCTATAATCTTAGCCCAGATATTAATATTTTCTTCTCCAATTATTTTTAGTATCTTTTCGTCATCAACCACGGCAATTATTTCTTCAAACTCGTTGTCTTCGTTCTTTTCTTCGAAAAAAAGAAAATCAATGTCTGCGGATAAATCATTGCCACTGCCTATATGAATAGGTGTGAGTGTTTCAATTTTTATTTTTGGCATTTTTATGTGATTTTAGTAGAAAAAATTACAATGCGTCAAAATATGATTTTATATCATTTTCTATTGTTTCTCCTTTGTAAAACTCTACAGTTCTTTCTAAAACATTTTCAATAACTATTTCAATTTGACCATATCCTCGCGAACCGTTTCCTCCGAGATAATCATCTTCTAAAAGTTTCATAGCCCGTTTCAAATTCATCAATTGGTCTGTTTTGCTGATATCATCAAATATATTTAAAACAAAATTTAGTTCAAACTCAGCACCTGCAGGGACTCTTTCGAACGTTCGTGGATTCGCTTTTGCTGTTAAGCGATCAATAACAACTTCAGTTTTGGTTTCGGTATATGGCAGGTCAGTATTTTTAAATAAATCTTCCTCAGAAAGAAGGTCTCCGTCTCTAACAATCACTCGAGAAGGATGTTGATCATAAACTTCTCCATGTTTATCTTTATGTTTAGTTGTTGGTGCATTTCCAAACAATTTTACAGCGGGTTTTTCAGGGTCTTGACCAGTTTCATAACGAACTTTATTTTTTTCTTTGATTTTATTATCCCATATAGTATTATCCGCCAAATCTAAACAAGATCTTAAGGCACCTTTTAATGAACTGCCGGGAATATATGGTTTATAATTTATGGGATTCCTTACTACAAAATTCTTAATACCTCCTGTATCCATCGATGTATTTGTACCTCCAATTAGTAAACCTGATAAAGTTTTAATTTTACCGTTTATTATTATTTTTGAAATTAGTTTTTTCATTTTCATGTTTTTTTATTTGCCTTGATTATAACCTGTAAAATAATTTACAATAGCCTCGAAGAGATTCATAAAATTCAAGAAATATATCTTCCCTTTTTCTATATCTTCAGTATTAATAAGCTCATATGATGAATAAAATATATCTTTTAACGGCATAAGTGTACTATCTTTTGCGGTGGCTTTCATAAATTTTGATTTGAGAAGTAAAAAAGCTGTTTTACCTTCAGCAAATCCCTTCATTTCAATACGTTTTAACTCACCAAAAATAATTCGTATTTGAGATGATGTCAATCCGCTATTTTTAAGGTATTTGCCCAAATCATCTGAAAATTTATCAGCATCTTTATTAAAGCCTTCACCGATAATCCATACTTCTGGTTTAAATCGTTCTTTCCACTTGTTGGAATCACTTTGTTTTTTTTTATTATTATTCATTTTATAATATTTTTGTTATTAAAATTTTTCAATTTACAGCTCAATAAAAAACCCCCTACCATTTCTTAAATATTTCTTTGAAGAGTTTTTTGGTGATATATCTTCAATTTTTCCGATAGATTCGGAGTTTGCGATGCTACCCTCTGTTAGCATTTTTATGCGTTTCAGCTCTTTTTTATCTGTTCCTGCATTTCTGCCGCCTCGTGATATAAAATTATAGTACTCGAAACTTCGGTACTCATCTTCGTTTGCGGGGACGAATAATGATAATAGCAAAAAACGACTTGCATCCTTGTCTTTCCGTTTTGGCAAAAAACTAAAGCCGGGGCTGTCGGAAATGCTTTCAACAAAACCGCAGCCAGTTGAACGCTGACCACCTATACCTATTTCGGGCAACAGATTGAGAAACAAACGAAAAAGCTTTTTGTTCGTTTCACTTGCTTTTGAAATATCATATAGAAAATAAAAATTAATGTCTATCGTGAAATCGCCTTTCGACATTATAAATTTATTGTCGGCAATCATCAGAGTGGATTGATTATAAAGATTATCTGTAATCTTTTTTGTTCGTACTCGCACTTTTGGATTTGTTTCTACAGTGTATAATTTTATTTGCTTATATTCTTCAAAATTACAAAGTTCTTCTTTTAGGCAAACAAATTTGCCATCAAGAATCGAACATTCAGACTCATTGATCCAATCTTTCGATGGAGTTCCTTTTTCAAGAATCCGTTTTGAGACAAATTTTATTTTTTTTATTTCTTTATAATTTTCTTTTTCCGAAACACCTGAATTGACAGGTTTTGGCAAGAAAAATATGTCATTTTGTACGTCCTCGCTTTTGTTATTTATCGAAAGCATATAAAAGACAGATGAAAAGTTTATTTCTTTTTCTGTTTCTGAAATAAAATCCTCAATAAATTGGTTGCCAGTTTGTTCATTAATATCGTTTCCTACCACCGAACTAATAATATTTATCATTGCCGAAAACAATGTGTCGGAGTGTATAAATTCTGATGTCGAATTTAGAGACATATTTTCATCTAAGCCAACTTTTCCCAAATGGAATTGGCTATTTGGTTTTAGTTTTAATATTGCTGTTTCCATTATTCAATTGTTTCTTTTAACAAATCCTGATTTATCAATTCTCCCGTTTTATCAAACTCAAACTCATTTATCAGATGCTTATGAACCTGAACATTTTGAAATTCTATTTGCCCATATCCTCGCGAACCGTTTCCGCCAATGTAGTCGTCTTGGAGGAATTTTAGTGCCGCTTTAATATGTTTTATTGCCGGATTTATATCTTCTTCAAAAATTTTATATTTCATCTGAAAAGGAAATATTACTTCCGAAAATGTTCTAATATTATTTCGTGGCATACTTTTTTTTGAATTTCTATCTGTTGCATTTTCGGTTTTCATTTCTGTAAATGAATAATCTGTCTTTGCAAGCATAAAGCTTTTGCCATTATATCTTTTAACTCCATTTTCTAATATTGCATTTGCAAAAGCATCTTTAACATGCAATTTCGCTCCAATAATATTACCGTTTTTAAATTCTTCGGGGCTACCAAAAATTTCAGATATATATTTATACGAATTAAAATCTGACTCTTCATCAACTGAACCCTCAATTTTTGCAAGCATATCTCTCATTTTGCCCTTTAGCGAATTTCCAGAAATATACGGAACTCCATTCGAAGTTTTTATAATATCGTTTTCAAACACATTAGTTTCTAAGGCGGCAGTGCTGCCACCTATGGAAATACCAGAAACTGCTTTGATATTTCCTGAAATTTTAATTATTCCTTTTAGCATCATTGTTTTTTCTAATTTGTTCGTAATTTAAACTCTGCAATTCTCGCCGCAACCGGATATTTCATAGGATTCATTTTGATTTGTCCTTCAAAAGCATTAATCAAAGCGTCTTTATAATCGGTAAAAATATATTTTTCATAAAATCCTTCAGCTTCATTTCCTGCTCCTCTTAAATAATATCTTAATCTATCTACTCTCGGAAATTTCAAACTCCCTTTTTTCGCATCAATATATAACTTTTCATATCCTGCCGAACTTTGCCTGATTCGTTCTAAAACTGACTTAGAAGCTTTTTCTTCTCTAATTAAAACTGCAAATTTTTCTGCAACTTCTATTATCTCATTATAATCTTCCCAAGTAAAAACTTCATCGAAAATTGTAATTGCATTTTTTACTGTTTCACCTTTCTTTTTTCTCTTTTTAGCTTTTCCTATTGCCTCTTCCACTAGCTCTGCAAATTGAACTACCGGATAATGCTCATCAACAATAACAATTCCTGCCGATAATGTTGGAAATACTTCCTGTTCTTTGCTATCACTTTTTTTATCTTTATGAATAATTTTTTGGTTGTTGTTTACAATATTGTTACGTCCTCTTACAAAGCTTTCAAAATCTGAATTGATTGTTTTGGTAAAACTCAAAATTGCATCCCATGCACCTATGAAAAAGCAATCATCGCCACCGGTAAAAACAGGGTAAATGTTATATTTATAAGGTATTTTGGTTTCTTCTATGTTATCCGAGGGTTTAAAAGACTGAAAATCATTTTCCCAAATTTCATAGATATGCTTATCGAAAAAATCGCCAAGTTTCCCTGATATTTCCTTTCCGTCTTTTTCGTTATTTATATCTCGAAACAATTTGCTCAAATCATCGACATCCATTTTAAGAATGCCAAGTTTTGCCGTTCCGGTGCGTTCTTTTGCAAATTCTGAAATGAAGGTGAAGTCTATAATATTACCATCCTTTGGTTCAATATAGTTACTATCTTTTTCTTTTTCAATATTAACAACTTTTTCGATTAGTTCAGAATTATTCTTTCGAATTGCTTTGTCCCATAATGGTAGCTTATTTGCAATTGTTTTAAAACTTTCTTCAAATTTTATGTTTTTTAGTTCACAAAAAAGTTTTGTTTTCAAATATCCCTTTTTTACCATACTTTCGGTAACAGTTGCCCAGCGTTTATTAACTATTCCATCATAAATATAGGAAGTTGCATCATACCATCGTTGATTATCTTTATCGTTTTCCTTATTTTTAAAAGAATAGGGCTGGAATAATTTTAAGTTAAATTCGCTTTCAAACTTCCTATTTTTGCTAATATTCGATTCTTTGTTAATGTTTGCCCATGTTTCGCCAAAATCACCTTTGTCTTTTTTTAGCGATAAAGCAATATATAATTCATCGTATATAAGTTCTTCGCAAATATCTCTTTGCCATTTGTTTACTTCTTGCACAACTTCTTCATCATTTTTATTAGTATAAATATTCAAATAAAAATTTCCTCCACCGTTGTATAAAACTTCACATGAGAAATCATCAAGGTCCGTAATATCAGATTCAATAAATTTCAAAGCCAAATCTCCAACAATTTGAACATAAAATGACCTTGATTTAAGAGATTTTGCCGCTTTTTTCGATGATACGTTAAAAATAAAATCCTGAATTCCGGATAAGTCGCCTTTTAGGAGATATTTATTTTCCATATAATTGAATTTTTAATTTTTTATACAATTTTGAAATCATACAATTTAAACATTTTTCTTCTTTGAAATATTTTTCCGACTATTAAAAAATCTTTATGGTAAAAGCCAAAATTTAATATTTCATACCATTCCGTAAACTTACTATTTTATTTAAACAATAAGAAAAAGATTTTGGAAAAAGCGCTATTAATATTTTTTTTATGATTTTTTCAAGAAACATTTTGTTGAAATTAGACCAAATGGTCTATATTTGCAGAGTTTTAAATTTAATATGAATTTTTAATTATTGTTTTTGAGTATTATTATGCAACAGATTAAATAGATTGTAAGTCTATTGCACATTATTTAATGAATTAATGTAAACTATGAGAAAAAACATTATTAGTTATTTGATACTTAGTCTATTAAGTATCGGAGCGGTATTGGCAAAATCCGATAAAATTGTCAATCTAAAATCATCTAAAACCGAGATTAAATTAGTCTCGAATAAACAAACTTCCCTTTTGATAGAAAATACGATTGCTGCTTTTATGCTTTCAGAAAAGATTACAAAAGAAGGGCAATTTGTCAGTATCAATATTCCAAAATATACCATACCTACTGCACGTATAGGTTTTCCTGAATTACCTGTTCTGAACGAACTTATTGAAATACCACACGATGCTGAGGTAATAGTTAAAGTTGTAAGTTTCGATGAGGAAATTGTAGATATCAATAATCATAATTTTAACGATAGAATAGTTCCGGTTCAAGCTTCACTCTCGAAAAGTGAGGATGCTGAATTTGCAGTTTTTCAATACAATAAAGCATTTTATTTAAAAAATGAATACTCAAATGCCGATATAGCAACAGTTGAAGTTTTAGGAAAAATGCGTTCTGTTAGATTCGGGAGATTAACAATTTCGCCATTTTCATACAATCCTGTTACTAATATTCTGAAAATCAGAAATAATATTAAAATTGAAATAGAATTTGTAAATGCAGATTTTGAAAAAACCGATATGTATAAGAACAAGCATTATTCGCCGGTTTTCGATGGAATGTTCAAAAAGTTTTTGAATTATAATTCAAACAAAGGAAAAGATATAATCACCACATATCCAATCAAATATGTAATAGTTTCGGATCCAATGTTCGAATCTGTACTACAAGCTTTCATTGATTGGAAAACAAAAAAAGGATTTACTGTTATAGAAGCATACACCGATAATCCTTTAGTTGGGAGCACAACAAGTTCTATAAAATCTTATTTAGAAGGTTTATACAATAATGCCACAGTGAACGATCCTGCACCTACCTATTTATTGATTGTTGGGGATGTGGCTCAGGTACCAACTTTTACCGGAACTTCATCGAGCCATGTTACCGATTTGTACTATTGCGAATATGACGGAAGTGGCGATTTCTATCCTGAAATATATTACGGTAGGTTCTCTGCTACGAATAACGAGCAATTAATACCTCAAATAGACAAAACTCTTGAGTATGAGCAATATCAAATGCCAGACCCTTCATATCTTAACGAAGTAGTAATGATTGCAGGAGTTGATGCAGGAATGGCACCAACATACGGAAATGGTCAGATTAACTACGGAACTGACAATTATTTTAATTTAGCTCATGGGCTAACTTCTCATACTTATTTATACCCTGCCTCGGCAAGTAGTGCTTCACAAATCATTCAAGATGTAAGTAACGGAGTTGGGTATGCAAATTACACAGCTCATTGTGGGCCAAGCGGTTGGTCTGATCCAAGTTTCTCGACAAGTGATGTTCCCGGTTTACAAAACGAACATGAATACCCTTTAATGGTAGGAAATTGTTGCTCCTCAGTAGAATTCCAACAAAACGAATGCTTTGGTGAAGCTGTTTTACGAGCTGCCAACAAAGGTGCTGTTGGATATATTGGAGGTTCAAATTCTACATACTGGAACGAAGATTTTTGGTGGGGAGTTGGTTCCGGCTCAATTTCGGCAAACCCAACATACGCACAAACCGGACTGGGTGCCTATGATAGAACTTTCCATGATAATGGTGAAGCAGAAATAGATTGGTATGTTACTCAAGGGCAAATGATTAGTGCAGGAAATCTTGCAGTTACTGCTGCCGGAGGTTCTGAGCATTACTATTGGGAAATTTATCATTTAATGGGAGATCCTTCAGTTATGATATATTTTTCTGTGCCGCCTGCTCTTAGTGTAAGTTGTATGCCTGCTGTTCCGATGGGAGCTAGCACCTTAACTGTTACTACTGAGCCTAATGCCTATATCGCAATTTCTAATAATGGCGTTTTATTAGATGCAAAATATGCTGATGCGACCGGTATTGTGAATTTACAATTCAGCCCTCTTAATTATATAGGTTCGGCCTTAATTGTTGGAACAAAACAAAATAGAGCACCTTATATTGATTCGATCTCAGTGATTTCGGTAAATGCACCATTTGTTGTCTATACTTCGGCAGTTATTGACGATTCTCAAGAAAACAATAATAGTCAAGCCGACTTTGGTGAAACTGTTCTATTGGATGTAACCCTTAGCAATCTAGGAACAATTGATGGGCAAAATGTATCGGCAACCTTAAACACTACCGACCCAAATGTTACAATAATTAATTCAACTTCAATTTGGGGAACAATAGCTGGTTCGGCAAATGTTTTGATAAATGGAGCATTTGAAATTCAAGTAAACGGGATTATTGAAGATATGCACAATGTTGCTTTTACAATTGATATTGTAGATGATAACTCAAACACCTGGACATCGTTTATGAACATAAATCTTCATGCACCAAAATTAGTTGTGAACAATTTTATAATAAACGACTCTCAAGGAAATAATAACGGAAGATTAGACCCAGGAGAACAAGTAATCATTTCGTTGAATTCGGAAAATACCGGAAGCATAATTTCAGATAATGCAACTGCTGAACTTTCATCATTAAGCTCCGATATCACTATCGCAAATCCTGTCGAGAATATCGGACCCATTGATTTGAACCAAACTATCACTGATTTTACTCTAAATGTTAGTTCAGCAGCATTAATAGGTTCAAGTGTCAATTTTACTTATGACCTTACTGCCGGAGACTATACTGCAACCTTAGATTTTTCATTACCTCTTGGCTTAATAGTTGAAGATTGGGAAAATAACAATTTCACAACCTTCCAATGGAACAATAATGCAGCTTACCCTTGGACTATTGATACAAATGAAGCATTTGAAGGAAATTCATCATCACAATCGGGGGATATTTCTAACAATCAAAATTCATTATTGGAATTAGAAATTGATGTTGTTGCTGATGATTCGATTTCTTTTTATAAAAAAGTTTCGAGCGAACCTGGTTCATCATGGTATGGAACTTATCAGTATTACGACTATTTAGAATTTTTAATTGATGGCGTTTCTATGGGAAAATGGGATGGTGAAACACCCTGGTCAAGAGAAGCATTTTCAATAACTGCAGGCCAGCATACTTTACAATGGATTTATGAAAAGGACGGTTATTATAGTGAAGGTGCTGATAAAGCATGGATAGATTTTGTAGTTCTACCACTTTTTGCAGGTATAAATTTTGCACCTATATTTGTCAGTTATCCTGAACTAAGCGCACCTATAGATAATTTATACTCATATGATATAATTACTCATGACTCAAATAATGACGACACATTAAGCTTGGATTGCACAACTTTGCCATCATGGCTTTCATTTACCGACAATGGCGATGGAACAGGAAATCTTTCAGGAACTCCGGTAAGTGCTGATCTTGGAAACAATCCTGTTCAAATTTCCTTGACAGATAATATTTCAAATTCTGTTTATCAAGATTTTGTTATTGATGTTGTAGATCTTAGTTCAATTGAAACAACAAATAATTCAGGACAAAATATTGAGGCATATCCAAATCCTTTCAATTCAAACACTTATGTTAGCTATTCACTTCAGAAAGAAGCAACTGTTTCAATTAAGCTGTGTAATTCTATTGGGCAAGAGATTTCTACTTTACTTTCAGAATCTCAAAAAACTATAGGTGAGCACAAATTATTCATCAATGGCGAACAATTAAATGCAGGTATATATTTCTGCAAAATTTCCATTGATAGTGAAAGTTCATATACTAAGATAGTGAAAGTAAACTAAATAAATTTAACTAACCTATTAAATATACAAAATGAGAAATTATTTATTAATCTTAATATTATTAATATCAGTTGGTTTTTCAAAAGCAACTAACTGGATTGATATAAATGACAATGGACTTATTGAAAATGAAGTAAGTATTGTTTCGCAAGATGAAACAACTACTGTTATTAATTACAAAATAAATTCGTATTCTTTGAACAAAGTAAGAACAACTGAGGGAGATGCCTTTGTTGTAAATTCGCCAAATTGCACGAAATTATTAGAGCACGGAGCACCCGATTTGCCAAAACTTACAAACTCGCTAATCATACCTGACAATGCAAAAATGCAAATCGAGATTCTTACTTCAAGTTTTATTGAAGTCAATGATATAAATATTGCACCATCGAAAGGTAATCTTCTTAGAACGGTAGATCCCTCACAAGTTCCTTATTATTATGGAGCTGAATATCTTCAGGATAGTTTTTTTCCTCAAGATTTAGCACAACTTCGTAAGCCATACATTTTGCGAGATTATAGAGGACAAACGGTTGTTTTTAATCCTTTCCAATATAATCCTATTACAAAAACCCTTCGCATTTATACAGATGTAACACTAAAAGTGGAAACTACATCTCAAAAAGCAGAAAATACTTTGGACAGAAGCACAGCACCCAAAAAACTGAGTAAAGAGTTTCAAAATATTTATCAAAAGCATTTTTTGAATTTCGACAAATCAAAATATACAAGCACTGCCGAAGAAGGAAGTATTATTGTAATTTGTCACTCCGACTTCATTGAACCTATTCAACCTTATGTAGATTGGAAAATTCAAAAAGGAATTGAAACAGACCTTGTTGAACTAAGCACTATCGGTTCGTCTGCAACAGCTATAAAAACCTACATCGAAAATCAATATTCTACAAAAAATGTTGTTTATATTTTGTTAGTTGGCGATGCCGGCTATGTTCCTACAATTTCTGCCTCAGCGGGCGACTCAGATAATTCATATGGTTTTATGACTGGGAACGATCATTATCCTGAATTGTTTGTTGGACGTTTTTCTGCTGAAACTGTAGATCATGTTCAAACAATGGTTGAAAGAGTAATTGATTATGAATTGTATGCCGATGCCACAGCTACTCATCATGAGACAAGCATAGGAATTGCCTCAAGTCAAGGTCCTGGAGATGATAATGAAATGGACTACGAACATATTAGAAATATGCATACCGATTTATTGGCATATACCTATACGGCTGTAACAGAAAATTTTGATGGAAGCCAAGGAGGATTGGATGCTTCAGGTAACCCAAGTGCTTCAATGGTTGCCACGGATATTAATGCTGGATGTGGCAATATTCTATACACAGGTCATGGCAGTAATACTGCTTTTAGTTCATCAGGATTTTCGAATACAAATGTTAATAATCTGACAAATACCGGAAAACTTCCATTTATATGGTCGGTGGCTTGCGTTAACGGAAATTTTGTTTCAACAACTTGTTTTGGTGAAGCATGGACAAGGGCAACACATAATAACCAACCTTCCGGTGCTATTGCGGCCCTTATGGCAACAATCAATCAAAGCTGGGATCCGCCTATGTGCGGACAGGACGAAATGGTTGATATTCTTGTTGAAAGCTACACAAATAATATTAAACGAACTTTTGGTGGAATTTCTTTAAACGGATGTATGCAAATGGTTGATGAATATGGAAGTGGCGGAGAATCAATGTTAGATACCTGGAATCTATTTGGCGACCCGGCAATTATGGTTAGAACAGCTACTCCAAGCTCAATGACAATTTCGCATGCACCAACAGTTTTTCTTGGCTTTAGCCAATTTCAGGTGAACTGCGACGAAGACGATGCACTAGTTTCAATGACAATGAATAATGAAATTCTCGGAACAGGAATTGCCTCTGGTGGGATTGCATACTTAAACTTCCCTCCACTTTCTAATATTGGAGTAATTACAATTACTATTACTGCATACAATAAAATTACTTATGTTAGCACTATTGATATTGTTCCAAACAACGGACCTTATGTAATGATGAGTTCATTTAATGTAAATGACCCTTCTCCGGCAAATAATAATGGTTTGGCTGACTATGCAGAAGATATTAGTTTGAACATCTCTCTAAGTAATATTGGTATTGAGTTAGCAAATAATGTTACAGGAATCCTTTCATGTTCAGATAATAATATTACAATTACAAACAATTCGTATAACTTTGGAAACATCGACTCAAATACTGTCCTTTCGTTTTCAGATATTTTTGGAATTACAATTGTCAATAATGTAGCAGACCAACATGTAGCAAATTTTAGCTTAGATTTAACTGATGATTTATCAAACACATGGTCTTCAACTTTTAATATGACAATAAATGCACCTGAACTATCTTTGGAATTTCTAAGTTTGGACGATAGTAATGGTAATTCAAATACCAGACTTGATGCAGGAGAAACTGTAGATATTATTGTTGACAACATTAATTTAGGACTTGCAAACAGTGGAGTTGCAACTTGTAGCATTTCTTCTATCAATCCATACGTAACAATAAATAATGCTTCGGTACTTTTAAATGAAATTAATTCTGGAGCAAATATTAACGCAATTTTTGGGATTACAGTTGATTCTCTAACTCCATTAGGAACTCCGGTTACTTTTAATTTAGATTTGGTTGCCGGAGAATATTCAACACAATTAGCAATAAATCTGCAGGTTGGTTTAATTGTTGAAGACTGGGAAACTAATGATTTTACATCATTTTCATGGGAAGACTTGGGTTATACCCCTTGGATTATTGAGCAAGTAAACACCTATGAAGGTAGTTTTGCAGCTCGCTCCGGAGCAATTTCAGATAATGGAACAAGCGTACTTTCTATAGAATTAAATGTTCTTAATGATGATTCAATCTCTTTCTATAAAAAAGTATCCTGCGAGCCTGGGCAAACTTGGTATGGAAACTATTACTATTCTGACTATTTAGAATTCTTTATTGATAATGTTTCTCAAGGAAAATGGGATGGCGAAATTGATTGGTCGAGAGAAGCTTATGCAGTTACCAGTGGAATTCATTCATTTTCATGGGCATATAAAAAAGACCAAGGAGCAACTTCAGGAGAAGATGCAACATTTATAGATTATGTGATTCTACCTGCTCAATTCGTAAATTATGATCCATTTTTCTCTTCAACACCAGATGAAGTAAGTGTTATTAACGAGAATTATTTATATGAAATAACAACTGCTGACCTAAATCAAAATCAGACATTTACAATTGAAGTATTACAAAAACCAAGCTGGTTATCATTTTTCGACCATGCAGATGGCACAGCAACAATGAATGGAATTACACCTTCCGATACCGGAACACATGTTATTTCACTTAAAGTAACTGATAATGAAGGAGCTTCGGGAATTCAAAACTATAATTTGGTAGTTTATGAAGATCTTAGTGGAATTAACGGTTTAGCTCAATCAGTAAATTTTGTAAGTGTATATCCAAATCCTGTTTGTGAAAAAGCATTAGTTGAATTTGAGCTTACTCAAACCTCAAATGTTAAATTAGAAGTTATAAATTTGATTGGAGAAAAAATAGTTTCATTTGATGAAAATAAATATGAAGCAGGTTCGCATTCAATTGAAATCGATTGCGAAAATTTAGCTTCCGGCGTATATTTCTGCCGATTATTAAAGAATAATAGTATATTTACAAAGAAATTTAATGTAACAAAATAGTTTTGTTTTTCATAGTTCCTAAGCTTGTTTAACAGGCTTTAAAGCATGGTCGTATTGGCCATGCTTTTTTTATTGCTATTTATAAACGAATTTGATTCTGAAATGGTTTTTAAAATCTACTTTTTCCCAACAGTCAATTCCTGAAATATTTTCTCAAGATTCTTCTCTTGTTTTTGCATCGAAAGAACAACAAGATTATTACCTACAGCAAAATTAAAAACCTTTGGGCGAATATCTGTATTTGATTTACTTTGAATAAACCAGTTTTTTTTATCCTTCGACATTTCTGCTCGAATAACACCATCAATTTTTCTGAGTTTATTCGCTTCTGTTTCGGCATTAAACTCTACAACAATTGTTTGGGTTTTATCATCAATGCTTTTCTTGAAATTTTCTGAATTATCGTCTGCAACAATTTTGCCTCTGTTAATAATTATTACTCTATCGCAAATTGCTTCCACTTCCTGCATGATATGTGTAGAAAGCATAACAGTCTTTTCTTTTCCAACTGATGCAATCAAATTTCTAATTTCAATTATTTGATTAGGATCTAAGCCTGAAGTTGGTTCATCAAGAATCAATACATTAGGATCATGAATCAAAACTTGCGCTAATCCAAGTCGTTGACGGTATCCTTTCGAGAGAGTTCCAATTTTTTTGTTTTGCTCAATTGTCAAACCAGTTTTTTCGACAATCTCATCAATTTTACTCTTCAATTTAGCTTTCATTTTAAATATCCCTGAAATAAATTCAAGATATTCTCTCACGTACATGTCCAAATATAGCGGATTATTTTCCGGCAGATACCCAATTTGTTGTTGGGCAGAAATTGTGTTCTCAAGAATATTTAATCCATTGACATAAACTTCACCGGAAGTTTGAGGAATAAAACCTGTAATTATCCGCATCATGGTTGATTTTCCAGCTCCATTCGGTCCTAAAAATCCAACTATTTCACCGCTATTTATTTTAAATGAAACATTATCTAATGCTTTTTGCTTATCAAAAATTTTCGTTGTATTTATTACTTCAATAGACATTTCTATTTAACTCATTAAATTATAAAACTTTCATAACTAACTGTCAAAAGTAGGCATTTTTAAAAAATGACAATAATTGGCACTTGCATTTTTAGTATATATCCTATCAAAACCAAAATTATTATTCATAAAATAAAAAAAGCGACTCAATAACTGAATCGCTTTTTTTATTATACAAATCTTATATTTATTTTACAATACCTTTGAAAGTATCGTCTTCGAAATATTTAAAAAACTCAAGATCGGTTTTTGCTTGACCGGAAAGTGTTGGGTCTTGACTAATTGCTGAACGTAAACTATTCATTGCTAAATCTTTATTATCTTGTCTTGCACCAATTATTGCTTTAAGATAGAATGTCATTGCATCTTTGTTTTTAATTTTTTCGATAGTTGATAAAGCTCCGCTATAATCTTTCGATAAAATTTTTGCAAGAACTACATTAAAAGATGCTTCTTTCCCAAACTTGCTGATAGCTGAAGAATAATCTCCTTTTTTAATATTTACTATTCCAAGATTATGATTAACTTCTTGTCCTGCACCCATACCTGCTTTAAAGTAAGTTTCAGCTTCATCAAAATTACCCATCAACAATTCAATAACTCCAAGATTGTTTAATACAGTTGAGTTTTCATTAGCTCTTTTTGCATTTTCAAAGGCTTTTTTTGCACCTTCAATATTATTTTGTTCAACATAAATAACTCCAATATTGTTCATTGCTCTCCAATCTTTTGGAAAAGAACTTGCTGTAGATTCATAAATGGCAAGTTTCGTTTTGTTGTCATCTGCCAAATTTGCAGCAAATAGTAATTCTTCATTAGTTAAAGTATCAGGAACTCTTGTTGCTTTATCAATTAATTCTTCGTTTGTTAGTCCAATTACATCAATATTTACTGTAAGTTTAGATCTACGAAGTTTAGGTAAAATCTCATCAGCAAGTTCTGTATAAACTTTCGCCATGTTTTTGATTTCTTTTTCGCGAACAATAGGATCGGAATACATTTGAAGAACACGAAGAACTAATTGTTTGTCTTGAATATCTGATGCTTGCATTAATTTTTCAAATCCTTTCCAGTCTTCGGCAGTAGTTTTAGATGTATAAAATTTGTCATCTTTATAACCTTCGACTTTACTTCTTCTAAGTTCTTTTTTCAAAAATTTGATTGCAGATTTATCTCTTCTTTGCGACAATTTTTCGTTTAGATCAAGTTCGCCATCAGGAGAAGCATATGAAGAAAGTTCAACGCCAGTAAACTTAAAGTTTTCTTTAGTATTCGATTCTTTTATGTAAGTTTTTAGAAGTTTTACGTCCTCAGCTCTCAATTCTGAATTCCGTAAACCTGACTGTTGTATTAAATAATGAATGTCAGCTTGTTGCGATTCGGGGATGATTCTTTTGAATTTGTCCTCTCCAACAATTGGTTGAGCATCAGCTTTAAGAAGTTTTGGAGTTGCAATTATTCCGTCTGCAATTTTTATTGCCGGCAATTCAATTGATTTTGATTTTACAGATGCCGAGATTCTTAACTCTAATTCAGATTTTTTCATTTCATCAGAATAAGGAAAATTATCTTTTATTGTAAATCCACCACCTTCTTCAAAATTTATTACAACATTATTAGCTTCAACATTTTCGCCTTGCAAAGTAATGGATTTTAAGTTTTTCTCCTTAGTTCCATATTTTAATACAGGTTGAACAGTAATTGTAGCTTTTTTGCTAAAATATTTTGCAGGAAAATTTCCTTTTATCTCTAATGCAACATCGTCGGCGTGCATTTCGAGTATCTCAGGGCTTGCACTATATTTCAATTCGGAAGAGCGTTTTTGCATTTTGCTCAATCCTGAACAGCCACTAAGAAGTACAATAGCTAAAAACCAAACGACAAACTTAATTCTACTTGCTTTTTTCATAATAATTACAATATATTAATAAAAATCTAAAACTCAATAATTTTGCAAAAATAATAATGTTTTATTTAAAAATACAATATTTCTTTAATTATTTAAACTTTGAAGGTTTAAGTTGTTAAGCACGAAATCATGATACAAATTTAAACATATTTTTATTGCTGAATCAAAAATAATTCCTACTCAAATCTACATTGCCTCCAGAGATAATTATTCCCACTTTTTTGTTTTTCACTTGTATTTTCTTTTCTAAAAGTGCAGCCAATGGCACAGCCGATGAGGGTTCAATAATTATTTTCATTCGTTCCCAAACAAGCCTCATTGCTTCAACAATCGATTTTTCATCGACAGTAACAATATCATCTACATTTTTCTTTATGATAGAAAAAGTAAGTTCACTTTGCGAAGTTAACAATCCATCGGCTATAGTTTGAGGATTTACTGAAGGAACTAAAATCCCTGATTTGAAAGATTTGAACGCATCATCTGCCATTTTTGGTTCTGTCCCAATTACTTCGATATTTTTTTTTATACCCTTTGCAGCAATTGCAGTTCCGCTCATTAGACCGCCACCACCAATGGGTGCTATCAAAATATCCAAATCGGGTTTTTCTTCCAAAAATTCGACAGTAGCTGTTCCTTGTCCTGCAATAATTTTTTCATTGTCGAAAGGGTGAATAAATCTTGCTCCTGTTTCATTAACAACTTCTTGTAGTGTGGTTTCACGAGCCAACAAAGTAGGTTCGCAATAAGTAATTTTGGCTCCATAGGAAAATACTGCTCTCTTTTTCGTTTCAGGCGATGTTTCGGGCATCACCACATGAGCTGATATTCCTCTGATTTTTGCTGCCAAAGCCAATGCTGCCGCATGATTGCCAGACGAATGGGTAGCAACTCCATTTTTTGCATCTTCATTTTTTAAAGAAAAAACTGCATTGCATGCCCCGCGATATTTGAATGCTCCAACTTTTTGAAAGTTTTCACATTTGAAAAAAATTGCAGAACCAAAAATGTCATTTAGATTATTTGAACTGAACACAGGAGTTCGATGCACGTACTTATCTATTCTTTTTCGGGCTTCAAAAATGTCATTTAAACTTAGGATAGAAGTTGTCATAATTTTCAAATCAATATTTACATGCAAATAAACAAATAATGTATTTCTCTATAAGACTTTTGTTTGTATGAGATTGAAAAATAAGATATAAAATTATTCATCAGTGAAAGAAAAAAGTGAACCCGGAGGAACTCGAATCCCCAACCTCCTGGGCCGTAACCAAGTGCTCTATCCAATTAAGCTACGGGTCCTAAAATTTTCGCTGCAAAGATAATTTTTTTTAAGAAAAATATAGAAATAAAAATAAACTCGAAAAGTTCCTGAAAACTTTTCTACATAGTGTTTCTAAGAAAACTGGCAATTTTTATAAAATAATTTATTTTTGATGATATTTCTATTTTCTTTCATGCAGTAAATGCTTTTGTATTAGACAAATGAAAAAAATAGAAATATCGCAAAAAGAGATGTTTTTAATTTTGAACTGTTTTCTTAGAGGCACTACATATAATATCAGCTTAAGCAAAAAGCAAAAAGTGGAAAATTTGAAAAGACGCACAAAATTGGATTTATGTTATTATTTCAATACACTATATTTTCTAAACAAATCTGATAATTTGGGAAACAAGTTCGGGGATTTTTACATTTTTTCCATCAAGACAAATTTTTGCTTTTGCGTAATAAACTTCTCTAATTTTTAATGTGTCAGAAATATATTTGGTCAAATCTTTTTCCGACTTATTTTGAATTAAAGGTCTGCTGGTTTTAGATTTTGTAAGCCGGCTAAATAAAATTCCGGGATTGGTTTTTATATAAATTGTAATTCCTGTACGATTCATTTGTTCAATATTATCGTGAAAACATGCTGTTCCACCGCCGGTTGCTACTACAACATTTTCGAGATTGAGGATTTCGTCCAGCGAATTTTTTTCCATATTGCGAAATTCCAATTCTCCATTTCTTCGAAAAATTTCAATTATTGATTTATCGAATTTATTTTCAATATAAACATCCAAATCAATAAATCGGAAATCTAACTTTTTTGCAAGCTTTTCACCAATTTTTGTTTTGCCGCTGCCCATAAATCCTATCAAAAATATTTTCATTTTAGAAATTTATTTTAAGCCTAAAATTGATTCTGAGAATTATGAAATTCCATAAAATAAAACAAATAAACATTTTTTTAGTGGATAAAATAAATTTATCGCTGATAAGTTTTATTTTTGCAGATTGGTTTTCAATTTATTTGAAGAATGGAAATATATTAAATTTTTAGTTATGAAAAATATTGCGATAATAGCACATGATAGATTAAAAGATAAAATTGTGCAATTTTTAAGAGAAAGAGAAGATTGGATCAGACAGGTAAATATTATTTCTACCGGTAGAACTGCCGAATTTGTTGAAAGTAAAAAGGTTGCAAATGTTCAACATTTGCAAAGAGGGCGATCGGGTGGATATAACGAAATTTCAGAAAAAATAAAAAAAGGCGAAATTGATATTGTAATATTTTTCAGAGATTTTGAGGTTGATACTCATCACGAAGATATTCAGAATTTACTTTCTACTTGTAATAAATACGATATTCCTCTTGCTACGAATTATGCAACTGCCGAATTGTTGATTATTGGATATTTAAGAAAACAAATGGCTGAAAAAGCCAATTAGTGTTGTCTAAAAAATAAACTTTAAGTGAAGTTAAGAGCCAGTTATTTTGCTGGTTCTGAAATTTCCGTGGACTTCTAAAAATAGTAAATTTCAAGGCGTAAGAAATTTCAAAACCGTAGTTTACTAATGTAAATGAGGATTTTGAAATTTTGAAACAACGAAGAAATTTGCATTTTTAGAAGTCCCTTTCCTATAAAGAATTAAAGTTTGTTGAGAATTTCAGCAGTTTCTTTTTCGTATCCGGGTTTTTTCAAAAGTGCAAACATATTTCGCTTATAATCTTCAACTCCAGGTTGATCGAAGGGATTAATTCCAAGAGTATAACCACTTAAAGCACAAGCTTTTTCGAAAAAATAAATCAATTGCCCAAGATAATACTCATTGATTTCAGGTAATTCTATTTTGATATTTGGAACTCCGCCATCAATGTGAGCAATACTTGTTCCAAGCTCCGCCATTTTGTTTACTTCATCAACTCTTTTTCCGGATATATAATTCAAACTGTCAAGATTGGCTGCATCTTCAGGAATTATTAATTTGTGTATGTTTTGTTTGACTGAAATTACTGTCTCGAATAGGTTTCTTTTACCATCCTGAATATATTGCCCCATCGAGTGCAAATCGCTTGTGAAATTGACACTTGCCGGGAAAATTCCTTTTCCTTCCTTGCCTTCGCTTTCGCCAAAAAGTTGCTTCCACCATTCGGCAATAAATTGTAATTTAGAATTGTAGTTCACCAAAATCTCAATTATTTTTCCTTTTTCGTATAGTGCGTTTCTTGCGGCTGCATAAACGGCTGCCGGATTTTTTTCAAATTTAGTATCTTTATGGCATAGCTGTTCCATAAATTTTGCACCTTCAATAAATTGTCTGATATCGAAACCGGCAAAGGCAATTGGAATCAATCCAACAGGAGTTAAAACGGAATATCTACCACCAACATCATCAGGTATGATAAAAGTTTTATAAGATTCTTCTTCTGCCAATTTTCGTAAAGCACCTTTCGATTTATCAGTGATTGCAACAATTCTTTTGCCTGCATCGGTTTTGCCATATTTTTTTTCGATATGTTGTTTTAAAAACCTAAAAGCAATCGCCGGTTCGGTTGTAGTTCCCGATTTTGAAATTACGGCAATTGCATACGATTTTTTATTCAGAAATTCGAGCAATTCGAAAAGGTAATCTTCTGAAATATTGTGGCCTGCAAATACAATTTTTGGCGAATGTGGTTTTTTGTTGCTTATCTGAAAATCTGGTTTGAGGGCTTCGATAATAGATTTTGCCCCAAGGTATGAACCTCCAATTCCGATAACAACAAGTACTTCAATTTTATTTTTGAACAATGCCACGGTTTCCTCAATTTCCGTAATTTCTTTTTCTGTAATTGCTGAAGGAAGGTTGTGCCAGCCTAAAAAATCGCTGCCTGCTCCGGTTTTGTTACTTAGCAAATTGTTGCTTTTTTCAACTTTTTTTGAGTATTCAGAAATCTCATTATTGGTAACGAAATCTGAAATTTTATTGATATTTAATTCAATTTTCATGTTTAGTATTTTATTGATAAAGATTTTTTATTGTAAAATTTGTTCACCCATGCAAAGATATCTGCTCCATTTTTTTTATATCTATGATTTCTATAAGTTTTCCATATATTTTTATGATTTTGTCTTTTCTGAATTCTGATAAGGTTCGAATTACATTTTCGGTAGTCATACCAATAAATTCGGCAATTTCTTTTCTTGAGATTGGCAAATCGAACTCGTGCGAGTAAAAAACTTCGTTTGCAAAATAAAGCAGAATAAATGCCACTCGTCCAGGCAAATGTCTTTGGCGAATTTCTATTGATTGTAGAATTATCTTGTCGGAAATTGTGCTCATTTTCCTAAGAAGTCCCATTGAAAACGAACCGTTTGTTTTAATTAAATCTCTAATTTGTTTGAAATCGAGAATGCAAGTTGTTGAATCAATTAGTGATACAACAGAATAATTATAGCACGAATCTGAAAACACGCTTAATAAATTTACAAAATCTAAAGGTTTAGCTATCGTAATGATTTGCTCTTTCCCTGAGGAAGAAATCCGAAATAGCTTTACCAGTCCTTTTTTAAGGTAAATGAAATTTTCTATTACTTGTCCTTTTTCTACAATAACACTTCCTTTTTTGTATTTTGTTTCAGTTTTATTAGAACACATTGCTTCAATATCGGTTGCACCTACATTTTCAAAAAAAAGGTCTTTCATTTCACACTTTTCGCAGTTGCAATTTGCAATCATATTTTTAAGTTTTCAAAAAAATAAAATATCAAAAATAAGATAAATTATGTAGTAATAAATTGGGAATTAAAAATAATGTAAGTAATCAGTGTCAGAAACTTGAAATTAATATTATGCTTTCTCTTTGTGAAACTCTATGTCTTCTTTGTGATTCTCTGTGAAACAGCTATTACACAAAGTTGCTTAGAGAAGCACAAAGTTGCACAAAGATTAAAAAGAAATTATTTACAATCCATATCATTATAACTTTTCAGTACACTGATTAGATGAAAATGATAAATGACATTCTTTTATGAATCAGAGTAAAATATTATTTCCTACACCTCAAAATAATTTTAGCCTTTAAGTCAATAAAAAGCAGTTTCGTCATCGGCGATTTTCAAATGGCAATTTTATGATAGTTATCATATTATGATAATTATCATAAGCAAAAGTTTTCGATATTGAACTACTGCACGTATTTTTGAGAAGTGTTTTATTAATAAAATTGGAAAATATTATGAAAAAACTACTAATTTTAGGAGGAGGAACCGCCGGAACAATGATGGCAAACAAGCTTCGTTTGGCACTAAATGTTGAAGAATGGGAAATCACAATTGTCGATAAGCATAAGACTCATTATTATCAACCCGGATTTTTGTTTATTCCTTTCTCAATATACAACAAGAGCGATGTAATTAAGCCAAAAAGCGATTTTTTCCCAACAGGTGTAAAAGTGATATTTTCGAATATTGACAAAATTGTTCCTGAAGAAAGCAAAGTGCTAATAGAAAATGGGCAGGTTCTTAGATATGATTATTTAATAATTTCAACAGGAACAAAAACAGTACCTGCCGAAACTCCTGGACTACAAGATAAACTGTGGAGAAAAAGTATTTTCGATTTTTATACAATCGAAGGAGCACTTGCTTTGCAGCAATTTTTCAAATCGTGGAAAGGAGGTCATCTGGTAATGGCAATTTCCGAAATTCCATTTAAATGTCCGGTAGCTCCGCTCGAATTTGTTTTTCTTGCCGATGCTTATTTTACAAAAATGAATATTCGCGACAAAGTAAAAATAAGTTTAGTTACTCCAATGTCAGGAGCATTTACAAAACCGGTTGCAACAAAAATGCTGAGTGAACTTCTTGAGGATAAAAATATTGAGGTTATCCCCGATTTTTACATTGAGCGGATCGACAACGAAAACAAAAAACTAATTTCTTACGATGAAGAAGAAGTTCCGTTCGATGTTCTGACAATAGTTCCCGTAAATATGGGAGACGAAATGATAGAAAGAAGCGGAATGGGCGATGATATGAATTTTGTCCCTACCAACAAAGAAACATTGCAATCTAAAGACCACGATAATATTTTTGTTATTGGCGATGCGTCAGATATTCCTACATCAAAAGCCGGATCGGTGGCGCATTTTTCAGGCGAGATTTTATTCGAGAATATTTTGTGTGCAATCGAAAACCGCCCATTCACAGCCAAATTTGACGGACATGCAAATTGTTATATCGAAACCGGTTTTGGAAAAGGTGCTTTGATTGATTTTAATTACGATACAGAACCATTGCCGGGGACTTTTCCATTGCCGGGAATTGGACCTTTCGGATTGTTGAAAAACACAAAAATTAATCATTACGGAAAAGTTATGTTTCGATGGATTTATTGGCATATGTTGCTGAAAGGCAAAGAATTGCCTATAACGGCAGAAATGACAATGATAGGAAAGAAAAAAATCATGATTTAAATTGAGTTGCTATGGATGATGTTAAAACCCAGATAGATACACTAAATGCAAAAGTTGATTTAATTTTGGATTATGTGAATCAGCAGCGTCTGAAAACAGCTGCTGTTGATGATTTATTAAGCGATTTGGCGATAGTTGGAAAAGATGTTTACGATTCAACAGTAGAAGAGTTGGACAATGCAGCCGTTGAAATTGATCCTGAAGATTTGCGAATTCTTGGAATCAAACTGATTCGAAATATTAAAAACTTTATCAGTCTTATTAATTCATTCGAAAGTTTGTCCGATTTTGTTAAAGATGCTTCACCAATTTTCAATGAGCTAATAATTGATTTTACTAACAAACTGAACGAATTTGATAAAAATGGATATTTTGATTTTTTCAAAGAAGTAATTACAGTTTTTAATAATGTAATTAATCATTTTTCGACTGAAGATATGCACCAGCTTGCCAATAATGCTGTTACTATTTTAGAAACTGTGAAATCGTTTACACAGCCTGATATGTTGAAATCGGTGAATAATGCAATGCACATTTTCAAAAATATGGAAATTGAAAATGTTCCTGAATATTCTTTATGGAAACTGATGAAAGAAATAAATAAGCCGGAAATGAGGCGAGCTTTGGGTTTTATGGTGGTATTTATAAAAAATGTGTCGAACTCCCAGAACCAATTGAATGAGAAATGAAAAAAAGTTTTACGCAATCGTAATTCAAAATAAAATACATATTAACTTAAAATAATAATTATGGCAGAGAAAAATTATGCAGGATTGTCGCTCGAAGTAAACGACGAGGGATACCTACTCGATCATGCTCAATGGTCGAAAGAAATTGCTGTTGAAATAGCAAAAGAAGAAAATATTGACTTAGACGAAGATCATTTTGCGGTGCTCGATTTTATTCGCGAAAAGTATATCGCAGGAGAATCTCTAACCATCCGAAAAGTTGGAAAATCAGGAATTGTAGATATTAAAGGATTGTACAAGCTTTTTCCTGGAGGTCCTTTGAAAAAGTCGTCGAGAATTGCAGGAATTCCGAAACCAAGTAGTTGTGTTTAAAACTTAAAAAATAGAAATATGAGTAAAGAAAGTGATAATGCACCTTTAAAAAAAGTGTGTATAATTTGTGCGAAAGGCGCAATAGAGGATGTTTATGCAACATTAGTTCTTGCCAATGGTGCTGTAATGGAAGGTATTGAAGCAAAAGTATTTTTTACTTTTTTCGGCTTGGATGCGATTACAAAAAAACAAATGGGCAAAATTAAAACTGCTACAGTTGGAAATCCAGCTATGAGAATGCCGGGCGGCCTTCCTTTTCCTTCTTTGATGGGAATTATTCCAGGAGTTGAAGCGGGAGTTTCGGCAATGATGAAAAGCGAAATGGACAAATTGGATATTCCGCCGGTTGATGAATTTTTAGAAATGATTACAGCAGGTGGTGGAGAAATTTATGCTTGCAAACTGGCAATGGATATGTTCAAACTGAAAAAAGAAGATTTGTGGGAAGGAGTTGATAGTGTTCTGACTGTTGGCGATTTCTATGGATTGTGCAGTGGAAATAATACTCAGATAATTTTCACATAGTGGCTTTTCATTGAGAATTTGTCAGATATTTTACTTCAGGAAAGTCTGTTATAGGCTATTTCATTTTCTGTCAGAAAATAAGGGCAATGTAAAATTAAATTTGCTGCCCTTATTCAGCTTGCTTTCAATAAAAATATCGCCACCATTTTTTGCAATAAATTCCCTACACAGAATTAAACCAAGTCTGGTTCCAGTTTCTCCTAAGGTTCCTTTGGAAGAAATATTTTGGTCTATTTTAAAAAGGTTATTGAGGTTTTTTTCTGAAATTACAATGCCAGGTCCGATATCGAAATATGACAAAAGTTCGATACTTATTTGTAGGCAATAGTAAAATTTCATCAATGAAAAAATTATAATATGAATATGGAAAGTTCGACAAACTATTTAAAAATTATTTTCCTGAAAGGACTTTTTTGTACAGTTTTTTGTCAGACAAAACTTTAATTGCTTTCTGAAAAACAAGATCTTCTTTGTTTACAATTTGATAATATTCGGTTAAATCAAATACATTTAAAGCAATAAGAGCAATAATTCTATTTCTTATCTTAGTTTTTGACCGCTGAAATTCTTTTTCATTGAATGAAATCTCATTTTTTTTTGCAATTACTAAAAAATCTCCGAACATTTCTTCAGAAATATCAAATTCAGCTATATATCTATCGAATGTAGGATAGGCTTGTTTAAACAATTCTCTATTTTTGTTGGCATAATTCAACGAATAAAGATTAATTATGCCTTTGTCTAACAATTCTTGATAATAATTTGTATATACATTTGTATCAATTGGTATAAAAATGTCTGGCATTATGCCACCGCCACCATAAACCGTACGTTTGCTAATAAGAGTTTCAAATTTCAGAGAATCTGGAAAATGAATGCTATCCTTGTTTAATAGTTCTCCATGATTATAACGCTCTATCAATTCGTGATTATAATCTTCGTTTCCATTGTTGTATGGTTTTTGAATTGACCGACCGGATGGTGTATAATATTGAGCAATTGTTAGACGCAATTTCGATCCGTCTGGCAAACTTAAGGGGCGTTGAACAAGTCCTTTACCAAAGGAGCGTCTTCCAATAATTACTCCTCTATCCCAGTCTTGAACAGCACCTGCAACTATTTCGCTGGCAGAGGCAGAACCTTCATTTATTAATATTGTTAGACGACCATTTTCGAAATAGCCTGATATATTAGCCAATTTTTCTTCTTTCAAACTATGTTTTCCTTCAGTGAAAACTATAAGTTTTTCTTCTCCGATAAAATGGTCGCAAATGTCCACAGCAGTTTTTAAGTAGCCTCCACCATTGCCCCTAATATCTAATATTAGATTTTCTATTCCGTGAGCGAGAAAATTGCTCATCACTTTGTTGAATTCGTTAACTGTGGTTGCCGAGAAGTTGTTCAATTTTATGTATCCGGTTTTATTGTTAACCAGATAGGAGGCTTCGATGCTTTTTATAGGCAATTTTTCTCTTCGTATTGTAAAATTTAGCAAACTATTAGAACCAAATCGTTTTATTCCTATATTAAGTTTTGTTCCGGCTATACCTAAAAATTTTAGTCTGGCATCGAATTCGCTTAGTCCGATTCCAGCAATATTTTCATTTTCAAGAAGAATTATTCTGTCTCCCGGCAAAATGCCATTTTTCGCTGCTGGTCCACTTTTTAAGGTATTTATTACGTAAAGAGTATCATCTAATATTTGAAATTGAATTCCAATGCCATCAAAATTTCCTTTCAAAGGTTCTTCAATCATTTTTACATTCTCTTTTGAAATATATTGTGAATGCGGATCAAGATCTTCAAGCATACCTATTATTGCATTTTCAACAATTTCTTCCTCGCTCACACTATCGATGTATAGGTCTTGAATATAAGAAAATGCTTTGGTAAGTTTTCGTTTTTGTAGCTGTTCTGTTTGAGAATGAAGAAGATTTAAAAAAATAATATTCACAATAACTATTATGAAAAATGTCTTTTTAAAATTATTCAATTGCATAATATCTCTATTTAAAATACAAAGATACCTTTTATTAATTGATTATTGAATATTGATTATTGGCTATGACTATTGCCTAATGAATATTGATCCATGCTTGTGCGGATTTGCAATCTGTGTGTCAAGTACAGTTACCCATTGCGGTGTTTCTAAAAAAATATCTACCCAACCAAACTGTTCATGGTGAAAAATTATGCTTCATCAGGTTCATGGGTTTTGTATTTATCTGACATTTAGCAAAGATCAATATTTTTCCTAACAATTATGGATTATTCGTGTTGTTATATCTACGGATTGCATATCCATAATAGCGAGATTTTATATCTAAGTCTTAAAATCAGGAATCGTAATTATTTTGTTTACTACTGCATAAATTGTTAAACCCGAAACCGATTTAATTCCGGTTTTGTGAGTAATATTTTTGCGGTGAGTCATTACGGTGTGTGTGCTTAAAAACAATTTATCGGCGATTTCTTTATTAGAATTTCCTTCGACAATAAGTTTCAGAATCTCAGTTTCGCGATCGCTTATTGTGTCTATGGCTTTTGCTGTGTTGGCTTTATTTATTTTAATCTGATTATTGATTTTAGAATTTAGACTAAAAGTATCGTCGTTGATGTATATTTTTTCGTCAAATTTATTTAGTAATGATTCATCAAAATAGTTGTAAATCAACGCAAACCATTTTATGTGTTGAAATTCGATTTGTACTTTTTTAAATGTTTTTACGCTATTCAAAATAAAAATCGGATTTATAATAATTAAATCTGTCTGCAGCTTGTTTGTTTTCAAAATAAAATCATCGAATGAAGAAACTTGAGATATATTAAATTTTCTGCTATCAATCAGTTTCGATAATCCTGTGAAAATTATTTCAGATGGTTCAATAATAATTAACTTATTCACAACTATGCTTTTATTGTTTCAAGTTCCATTTTTTCGACAAAGGGAATTAAAATATTGTCTTCTATTCTTGAGTGAATGTTCAAGTCATATTCCAAATCAAATAAATCAAAGAGAATTTTTCGTCTGATTATTTTGTCGTGCTTTTGATGCAAATATTTAATTAGCAAGCTTTTTAGGTCTTGCAGTTTTTCTTCTATATCTTCATGGTGTTCTTTGTATTCTATTACAGAATAGTTGCTCGATTTTGCAGTCTTTTTCGCATTTTTAATATTGTCAATCATTTCTATAATAAAAGGAAAAACTACACGATTTTCGTAATTGATATGTTCGCTCACTTCCTTTAAATATTCTTCGTAGAAATTTGCCAGAAGCTGAATCTGACTTTCGTCATTTTCACTAATCATAATTTGAATATTGTTTTTTATCTCAGGAAATTTTTCTTCTAAATAATACCTGTGAGATTTTTTCAAATAATTGATAATGTCCTTAATATCAGTGTAGCTGAAATTGTCAATACTGTCTCCTTCTACATTATTGTAAAGATTTGAAATAGTGATAAATACTTGTGGATTTATTTTCGCTTCTAAGCAAACTTCAGCAATAGTTTTCTCAGAAAATCCCAAATCTATTCCAAGACGCTCAATCACAAATAGTAGCAAATGATTGTTAAAAACAACATCGGACATTTTCATGTCTTCGTATATATTTCGACTAAAGCTCATAATTATTTAATATTTTTATTGCAAAAGTATTAATTTTCAAATATTTGATCAGAAAATTAAATTTATGAAGCATAGAAAATTGCTGCCAATAAATAATTTATTGGTTTCATACTTTTTTATTGAATTTCGTTCAAAATCTTCTCAAAGCACTCGAAAAGTTTCGAGAGGTAGTCTATTTCTGTAAAATCTAAAGTCAGATATGGACTCATAATTGTTGAACGAAGCACAAATACTTCTTGAGTTTTTTTCCATTCGTTTTCGGAGATCGATAGTTTTTCGAGGAAGTGTAAAGGAATGTCCTTATAATCTGCGTAAGAGAACGAAGTTGATGATATCATAAATTCGTATTGTTGTGCAAATTTTCCGGGTTTATAATACAATTTTTCTTTTACGTCTCTATTTAATTGGTTCATTTGCTTCAGGCTTGTGTTTCCAACTTCATTGAAAGCATACATTACAATATTTGTATCGGGTTTCACAAGAGGTACAATTTCGTATGATTTTTCTCCAATTTGAAATAAATATTTGTCTAAAATCATATTGTACAATCTCAAAGCACCTTCAATTGATTCGCCAATTATTTTTCCGTAGCCATTAAGGTTTAAACCAACAACTTTGTTTGCAGTCCATACTGCTGCCGCTGCTGCTCCCGATTTAGAGCCTTCGAGAATATAGCTCCCGAGCAATAGCGGATTTTGATATTCGTTGCCTTCCTCGAAAATATATGGTGCAAAATATGAAACAATATTCCTCACTCGCTTGTCGCGAAAAACTATGGCTCCTGCCTGATAAGGAATATATCCTAATTTATGAGGATCGATTGTTACCGAGTCAACATCTTCGAAAGATTTAAAAGCATTATATATTTCTATGGGTGGATAATTGTACGATTCAGCAATTATATCTTTCTCGTGCAAAGAATGTCGTAAATCTGCATATGGTAAAAAATTGTATGATTCATCGATAAACAAACTTCTAACATATCCGCCATAAGCTCCATCAATATGGATGTAAAATGAGGTTCCTTTTTCTTCAAATTTTTTACGTAAAGCAACAATTTCATCAATTGGATCGACAGATCCTTCTTCGGTTGTTCCTACAACCCCAACAACAGCCAGGATATTTTCGTCATTATCAACAATTTCTTGAATTTTCTCCTCAAGGTCATTTATGTCCATTCTATAATTGTCGGTTACTTTCACTACAACAAGATTGTTTGCTCCAATTCCCAATATATCCACCATCTTATCCCACGAGTAGTGTCTTGTTCCCGGAACCAAAATTTTTCCAATTTCAAATGATTTGACTCCTTCGCCCCGAGCTGAATGTTTTTTTATTAGCTCGAGATCATTGTTTAACTTTCCAATCAATTCGAGTGTTTTTCTTGGCGAAAAATTCATCAACATTTTATCAGTCATTCCTTCAAACAAATCGGGTTTCACTTTTTTTATTGCGAGAGGTATTGATTTTAAATTTCGGGCAATCCATAGTGCCTCAATATTTGCAACAGTACCGCCCGATGTTATATGCCCAAATGCCTGATTTTTATCGAAGCCCAACATTTGAGCCAAGTCAATCCCAACCTGAAGTTCGAGCTCAGTAGTTGCAGGAGAGGCCTCCCATGCAACATTGTTTGGGTTGTATAGCATCGTGAGAATATATGCCAAATGTGCTGGCATGAGCAGGTCTGAAACCATATGTCCCAAATATCGCGGAGAATGCCAGGGTAGCGAACTTTGCTTTAGTGCCGAGGACAATTGTAGGAGTGTTTCCTGAATTTTTTGTTGAGTGATGATGAAGTTTTCTTCGCCTTGATCTTGTAAAGTTATGCTTTGAGTGTCGTTTGGGTGAAAATTCCTTCGCCAATGAATATGTTCATCTATCAAAAAATTTAGTATTTCTTTAAAAAATTTGTGATTCTCTGCTTGTGGTCCAAGAAATAAGGCTTCAAAATTCATAATCATTCAGTTTTTGTTTAAATTATTCAAAAATAGACTTTTTTCTGTATAAAAAAAATGATAATTATTTGACTTTGACTAAATGTATGAATTCTATAAAGGGAAATTCTAAAAATACAAATTTCTTCGTTGTAAAAGTATTAAATAAACTGTGGCTATCGCAACTTTTACGCCTTGAAAATAAACAAAATAACTTCGTGCATTTTGAATGCTTCATTTTCCCGATAACTATCGGGATTACAAACCCTTAGTAGGATATTTGTTTTTAATTTGCTCATGTCCATAAAGATTTATTTTTATCAAATGTAAGACAAATTATCTAAAAAAGTAGCAGACCTATAAGCCGGATTCTGTTTCCCAAAAAAATGAGCTTCTATCATTTGTCTAAGGTGTGGTTCGCACCAAACCTTTAGCGACCTACCCCTCGGCAACGAACGAGCAGCCCTTAAATGCCGATATACATGGTCTTGCAACCCAAAAGGCACACAGCTATTGCAGTCGCCTGCAATACTGGTGAGCTCTTACCTCGCCTTTTCACCATCATCCTGACTTTGCAGCCAAGACAGTCATTCTCTGTTGCACTACTATACCCTTGCGAGCATCTTCTCGTTAAGAAGCATGGTGCTCTATGTTGTCCGGACTTTCCTCCTCAAAAAATATTGCGGCGATAGAACAGTCTGCTACATTTGCAAAAGTACAAAAGGAAATTGAAAATTGTAATTATTTTTTTCTGTCAATCCTTTATAATTCTTTTCATCTCTTCAATAGAACGGGCTTCTTTTAGTTTGTCGTTCAACATTGGAAGAACTTGTCCGGAAGCTGAATTTAGGTTTTCTAAGATATTTTCTAACTCTTCGCCAAGCATTGCTTTTTTGTCAATACTTGTTTCTTGCTCATAGGCAGAAAATAGGGTTGAATATAGTTTTTTGCCTCTTTTATAAATGTATTTTGCCTGACTATCGTTTTTATACTTTATTACAAATTTTGTGTTTTTGTCTTCAATGGAATTGGAAAGGGATTTTAGAACTTGATATTTTTCGTTAAGGATTTCTAATTTTATCATCAATCCATTTCCTATTTTTATTTTTTCTTCTACATAACCAGCTTGCATATAGGCTTTTTTTGTTTTCCGAAGAGGCACAACATGCGATTTGTGAAGAATCGAAAAATCTTTTAGATAGTTTTTGTCAATCGATTTGTAGCTTAAATCTACTTTCTGATAAATTCCGTTTAAAGTTTCGTGAAGAGTAATCATTTTATCTAATTTTGCAATTAGTTTTTCTCCCTCTTTAAGCTTTTCTGAGATTGTCGATATCTTGTTATAGAGCTTATATTTATCTTTATTTTCGTCAAGTTCAGTTTTTGAGATTTCCTGGAATTTCTCGTCATATTTGCTCTCGCATTCTGAAAATCTATTTTTTATTGTGTCAATTTGATAGTTTATAGTATCGAAATATAAAGTGTAATTTTCAATGGAAGATAATATTTGGTTTCCTTTATTAATTCTGTTTTGTATTTCGTAGGTTTTTAAGAAAATTTTAAAACTTCCTTCCAGTTCTTTTACTCCAACTTTATAAATATCTGGAAATTTTTGTTTGTATAACTGCTTGATAGCCGGGAGTTTACTTTTAATGTTATCTTCTTGTACTGAAATATTGCTGTAGTTTTCAGATAAAACAATCGATTTTTCATATAAAGTTTCTCCTATTTCTAACTTTAGTTGAAGTTTAGAAATTTTTTCGTATTGCGAAATTTGTTTTGATAGTGGAACAATTTCAGCTTTATAAATTTTCTTGTAGTTCTGTTTATATTTGGCAGCCAGGCTTTCAAAATCGTCCGAAAGAGATTTATTATATTTTTTAATTGTCTCAAAATTAGCTGAAAGATTTTCTAATTCCTCAACTAATTTTGCACCGGCAAATAATTTACTTTCAGGCGAATTGTCTTTTTCATATATTACTTTTTGTGCTTCTATTTTTGGAATTTCATAGCTATAAATCGCAGGAAATTGGCTTAAATATTTGTTTCTGATATTTTCAAAGTTTTTATCAATTTTTTCGTCAAATTCTATAAACAAAATAAGTGCACTATCAAGGAAGTAGAGGGCTTCCAATAAATTTTTAGCTATCAACAATTTGTCGTTAATTTTTTCTGAAAATTTGTATTTAGTATAACTTTTTTCGAGTTCAGGGAAAAATGTATTGTATAAAGTGTCATAATGATTTTTGTATTTTTCTTCTAAGAAACTGTATTTTTCACTAATTGCTTCTTCAATAAATAATAGTTCATTATATGCAAGGCTTGCCTCTTCAATTTGTGGAATTAAATTTTTGCCAATTTGAATTCTATCTGCAACCGAGCTACTTTTTGTGTAAATAATAAATTGTTCGTTAATTGCATTAAATTGATTTTTGATAAAATCTGGAAAATCACTCAAATTTTGAGTAAATATATCTGTATAAATGTCATTTATAATAGAATCAACGATTTCAATTTCATTATATAAATATTCGAGAGAACTAGCCAAATATAAAACCTCGTAAGCAATTTCGTTTTTGGTGGTTAGCTTTTTTGAACCAATAAATGCTTGTAGAGAATCTTCTAATTGACTAATTTCGCTGCTAAAAGCTTGTGAATAAATACTGTTTTCAATTTGAGATATTTTTTCTTCAATGCCTGTCATCCTTTGTTTTAAATTAAAAGTGATGTCGCTATTTTCGAGAAAATCTATTTGAAGAAGCAAAAGTTGTTCGCCAACAGGAAATTTCTCATCCTGATAGTCTAAGGAACTATAAAATTCATATTTAGAAACTACTCTATCCAGTTCAATACAAATTCCAATATCGGATTCGTCTTTTCTTTTTTCAATTTTGGTATTTAATCGGGAAATCAATTCTGTTTGATAATTGAAAGGATTGGGATTGAACTCATCATTTAAAATGTATTGAATTCTCTCCAACCTGTCATTCCCATCGTAAATGAATTTTACACCCGTAAAACTTTCGTTATTATTATAACTACCATATGATTCATAAAGACCCATCAAACTTTGTTCTAACCATGTTCCTGTTTTTTTTCCGGCATCGTACTTGCCCGATAAAATCAAATTTCCTCCAACAGAAAATAGCTGATAGTCGCCATGTTTCATTGTGCTATCATCATCGCCAACATAATAGGCTTCTTTTAACTTTGTTTTCTCTTCACCATCGTAATATGTTTTGATGAGACGATTCTGGCTGCTCATATTTAGCCCAATAGCCAGCAACAAAAACAATGTAAATACTCTTTTCATAAGCTTAAAACTAAACAGTTTAAAAAAGTTATAAAGATAGCTTTTAAAAAATTATGATAAAGTTTTGTTTATCATTTTACAAATAATGACTTTAACAAAGCCACCTTTAATATTTTAAAAATATAGAAATAAAACTTAAGTTCGCAGAGGGCTCGATAATAGAGGCCGATTGAACATTGGAGCTGCTAAGCCCCTGACAAAGCGTGGTCTGAGCATGTACTGA